>ENA-ORUV01000015-ORUV01000015.1-human-gut-metagenome-genome-assembly--contig:-NODE-15-length-161036-cov-6.61633_pt1 | contig 161036 bp, 173 predicted proteins | sample MGYA00242089_ERZ509229 | MGnify/ENA primary metagenome ERZ509229 (study PRJEB26280, sample SAMEA2338805) | human gut metagenome | biome: human gut; feature: human-associated habitat; material: faeces...
AAAAAAACTTTTTAAACATTTTTCATTTTACCTATTGACATTTCTTAGCTGGACTTTCACCTTAAATCATCAATCCAACATTGCTGCAGCCTGTTTTGTTGATAAGACCAGTATAGCATTCCCTTGATTCCAGTTCAATTTCTGGTTTTTCCTATTTAAATTTTAAAAAAGTTCACGGAACTCACTCACCACTACCCACAAAAAATTATAGAGTAACTTAGAAAATAAAATGCAGAATCAATTGTAGACATCACAAATCTCCGTGGCCATCTCTTAAGCCAGCTATCTTCTCCATTTAATTTACTCACTTTTTTACAATATAAATATATATTGGGCATATATTTAGCATGCTCAGAAAATCCTTTTCTGTTGCAAAATACATTTACGACCATTGACATCTGAATATTAATCGCTTATATTAAACAAAAAAGAGTGTTAGTATTGACAAACCCATGTAGCCCAAAAACTAAAAGAAATTTAAATAATGCAAAGACTTTTAGAGATGTTTAAGCCCTTTGCATCAATAATGAAAGAAGGCAACGCGTCAGAATGGTTTGATATTAAAACGGAAAATCTCTATATTCTGTTAGTGGTTAATGTCCTTAACGAGGGCGTAAAAAATTCTGTGTCTATGGGAGATTAGTTCCTCTGATAAGAGATAGATATGTAAAATTTTGTTGTCGATTTTGTGACTTTTTTATTGTCGATTGCTCTTTCTAATTTTAGTATAACCACAAAAGAGTTTTTTATATTTTCATCAGCCAACTTACGAATCACCTTATTGATTCTATCGCCAATGTCCGATCTTCCTTTTGCTTCGACCAGATCATCAAAGCTGCCGCCTTTTTCCGGTATTTCAATTTGTGCATCCGGATCACCCTTAAATCGATCTGTGACATATTTAATGAAAAGCAGTGTGAGAACATAATCCTTATACTGAGAGGCATCCATGCCGCCTCTCAGCTCATCGCAACTGCTCCGTAGTGATGTATACAGCTCACTTTTTTTAACAGCCATTTTTGTATGTGCTCCTTAAACTTCGTTTGTGATAGAAAACATATTGTTGAATGGATTATGTCTTACACCACTTTGTTCCTCGACCGCCACCGACTGTTTTAACAATGCCCTCACGCTTCATTTCACCTAAAACTTTTTCAATTGTAGTCGCAGCAATATCAGGGCAAGATTGAATGATCTCTGATTTGGTGAATAGTCCAACCTTTTCATTAACAAACTTTCGGATTCGTTCTTCCTTGGTCATCTTCATATCAGACACCACGGATACTCGTGATTCAAAATCCCGATAAGCAGCAAGAAGAATCCCCAACATATATCTCATGAAAGGCCAAATATCATTTTTGCCCTCATGCCAGTGTTCGGAGCTTTGCTTCAAAGCAGCGTAATAATTGTCCTTGGTTTTTTCAATAAGCGATTCAATGCTGATATATTTACCCACCATATAGCCGTGGCGGTATAGCAGAAGTAATGTCAGCAATCGACTTATACGACCGTTCCCATCGTTAAACGGGTGAATGCAAAGAAAATCTAATATAAAGAGCATATCGACCAGCAAAGGTTCGGCTTTCTTTCTGCCCACAATTTCATTGTAAGCGTTACATAGCGCATCGACCGAAGCTGCAGTTTCATAAGCTGGTACAGGCTGGAACCGAACCCGCTTTACCCCAGCAGCATCTGTTTCTTGGATAATATTATCTGTGCTTTTAAATGTACCACCAAAACTGTAGGGAGAAAATTTATATAGATCCCGATGGAGATGCAAAATAATACTTGATTTAATACCAATATAGTCGTGGCTCTCATGGATGGTTTCCAGCACTGTTCGATAACCGAGGATTTCTTCCTCATCTCGATTTGCAGGAGCAACATGTTCGTCTTTTAATTCCTGTAACCGCTGATCTGTGGTATGAATTCCCTCAATGCGATTAGACGCACCGGTACTTTGAATTTTGGCAACCTCAACCAGTTTTGATAATACATCCGGCTGCTGGCGATAAAAATTCGCCTGTCTGACTTTATATTCATGTATTTGTACTAAAAAAGAAACTATATCATTTGGAATAGCTGCTGTTTCTAAAAAGTTATAATCATAAATTCTCATTTCAAACCTCATATCTGCATATTAAAAAGTAATATATATGCAGATATTTTACTCGATAACTAAAGAAATATCAAGCTACAACTCTCTTTTCTTCAAAAAAATTATGAACTCAAAATTTGTCACTAATGTTACATCTCCTTTTTTGAGGCACACTTTCACTTGATTTTAGGGTCAAATAAAGCTTGGAAAAAGAACAAAGACAAATCGCAAATCCTTGATTTTACAAGGTTTTTCCGACTTGTCTTTATTATACGGTATGGGTACTCGTCCGCCGGTTAATGATGCCAAACCATATCTCAATCTGGTTCATCCAGGAACTGTGTTTCGGAGTATAGACAAAGCGGAGCCGGTGGGAAGGGTCATGCAGGAAATCCACCCGGCTTTCCATACTTTTAAGGATCCCTGTTTTCCCTTTTTTGCCCAGTTCCATGCCAGGGGCACAGGCTTCTGCCACATAGCGGACAAGGGCTTCCGACTTATGGGTGTTTAGGCCATCGCATATAAATGTCCATGGGGCTTGCGGGTCTGTCCCTGCCAATGCTTTCACGGCTTCCACAAAATCCTCTTCTGTGCGTGTGGAGTTTAAATACGGCATTTCCATACGGCCCGTTGCAACATCAAAGAACCCGATGAGGCTGGTCGTGCCATGGCGGATATACTCAAACTCCATTTTGGCGCACTGGCCGGGTAATGGGAGCTTGTCAGGATATTTATGTTCCAGCGCCTGTACCCCGGTCATTTCATCCGTGGAAACAATGTGTGCACCTTCCCGGCTTTGTTCCTGGGCACTCTGGTACAGGCCGCAGATTTCGTTTACTTTCCGCGCAAAAGATTCCGGGGCTTCCGTGTTTTCCGAAGAATGAAGCCAGTAACGGATTCTGTGGGGATGTAAATCTACCTCATTTTTAAAAAACGGCTGACAGATTTCTCAGAAATCTATTCAGCGATCCCCTGCTTTTTAATTTCTGCCACTAACAGCGGGAGGCTCCACTGGCTTACTTCGTACCCAAAATCATTTGGGTTGCCGCAGGCAAGGTCGATGATCCGCATGATCTGGTCCGGCGTAAAAACAGACGGGGCACCGGGGCATTTTTTATCGGACAGGACTGCCCGTATCTCATCTTCAAGCTTTTCCGAGGCGTCCATTTCAATCCTCCGCAAGGCTGGGAGCGCCGCGAGGAACCGACTGCGCCAGGCGGCAACATTATTATAATGAAGCCCGACCTGTGGCGCAATATTCTGGTTGAGTTCCCCCTGTGACGCAGGCAGGACAATGCTGGCTCTTTTGACCAGTCCTGACGGAAGGGAGCGGCTTTTTGAAAAAGCAGATAATATGTTTTTCATGGCATCAGATAAAACCGGGATAGTATCAATTGTTTTCCTTCGCATAATAACCCATCCATTCTTTAGTGATAGAATTATTATGCACCGACTACAATAAAAAAGCTACGTCTATTCATTATTATTTTGGCAATGCTGTACTAGTTATCATGATTTAAAAACCCATTATCCCCACCTGCACCAATGTAAAACTATCAATCACAGAAAAGCATGCAAAATAGCCGCCGTATCTCTGTATGCACGTTTCCAATCCTCCGGAATATCAGCTTCAATCGTTAAAGTTCCTTGATATCCGGATTCTTTTAAGACATCCAAAAATTCCGTATAATCAAAGTCATCGTTGGCGTTCGGGAAGGGGCGTGCCGGATATGAAATTGGGTAGTCCATGTGTATATGGTGTATGTAATCTGAATAGGACACGATATCCGTTAGCGGCTCTTTTGCCCAAACCAAATGCCGCAAATCAGCCATAGTAAACAGATTTGGCACACCTACTTCCCGGATAATCCGTACGGCCTCCGGCAGTGAGTTAATATAGTTGGAATACATAGGACCAAGGGGTTCCAAGATAACCTCTACATCATAATTACCTGCAATCTCTGCAAACATGCGCATAAAGTCAATAAACCGATTTTCTTTTTTAATGCTGGTTTCATCTATGAGCAGACGAGCCTTACCATTTCCAATAATAATCCTGTCCATCCCAAGTAACTTGGCCCTATGACAAGCATGCTCAAGATAAGCCTTATATTCCAATGCGTTAAAAGAATCCGTAAAAAACCATGGCTTGGCAACCGGAAGCGCCCTTGCTCCTGTCAGCACCGGAAAACCAATCTCATGCACCTTATCACAAAAAATACGAAACTCATTTTCTGTCAATGCTTCAATCTCCGGTACATCCAGTTCCGCATAATCAAATCCAGCCTGCCGGATATTATCATAGTCTGCGATTCGTCCAAAGCCGCCTAATCTCATAAAATTTTTCCTTTCCTCTTCTTGTTATAATCCTGCCTTTGCGTTCATATCATCAAGAATCCTGTTAACATCCAGCATCTCTTTTAACGATGCGCGGGGTTTAGCCCCAGTCAACCAATCGTTCAATGTTGTCTTTGTATAAACAGTGTAGTATATGTCACTGTCCGTGTTTAACGGAATACCCACTGACTCTCTATCATATTCCCTGATTTCCAGACGGTTCTCCGCAAGTATATAATACCCATTCTCTGTGACAATTGTCCAGCGGTTCTCCCGTTTCGAATCCTCCGACATGGGATAAGCATAGCCGCTTTCCAAAATCAGGGAAGTACCACTTGGCAGCTTCAGCAATGAAGTTGCATAAGTCTCAATGTCATATGGAGAACTATATTGATAAGCGGACGCTAATGTTTTGGCGCTGCAACTGTCTGTCAAAAACAAAGCCATATCTATAAAATGAACACCCAGATTAGTCATGCATCCTCCTCCTGCTGTACGTTGTGAAAGCATCCAGGAAGAAGTCTCCAGATAGCGGGATGGAGGACCTGCAATAAAACGATAGGACATATGAGTAATTGGTTTGGTAAGATATTTGTTTTTCAGATCATTAACAGTATCACTATAGCGCCAGACAAAAGGAATGGAACAAAAACCGTTCTTTTTCTCGCAAAATTCATATAAGGATTCCACCTCACCAGCATTCATGCCGGCTGGTTTTTCCATTGAGAATGGGATGCCCAGCTGTAAAAGATATTCCGCAGTCTCTTTCATCCGGTAGTGAGGCGCAAATGCAAATACGAAATCCGGCTTTGTTTCCATTACCATCTGACGGTAATCCTGATATGCGGGGCAGCTGTATTTCCCGGCATAGCGTGCAGCGATACCAATGTCATCATCACTAATACCGACTACCGAATTCTCAGGAAGTCCCAGAAGATACAGCGGTAAATGCCAATGACTGACTCCCAGCAAGGCAATCTTCATCTTTTCACTCATTATTTCCCCTTTCGGAATCAAAAAAGTATACTTTTTAAATAGTCAATGGATTTTTTCATTCCAATGGATGCATCCGGAATGTCATCCGGATGCCACCTTCTCTCATATTCCAGAGAAAGCCACCCATCATATCCGTGAGCCTTCACGGATTTCAGTATTGCAGGCCACTCTAAAATGCCTTCTCCCACAATACGAGTGCGGACATTTCTCTCTGATTCATCCGGATGGGATACATCAGATGATACAAAATCCTTACCTTCCAAGAATACCAGGTCTTTTACATGCATATAACTGACATATTGCTGCTGCAGAGAAATGGCCTCTTCATATCCTTCATTTCCCGTAAAGGTCAGATTGGCCTGGTCATATAGGATGCGGACTGCCGGATGGTCAATATCCCGGATTAATGCGGCACTATCCTTTGCAGATACCGCCATTGTATTAAAATGATTTTCCACAATTAACACAACATCCTTCTGAGCAGCCAGATTACCCAGATACCGCAGTGATTCTATCAGTTTCTCTCTTCGTTCTTCCAAATTTTGTGTATCCCCTGCCAAAAGATTCCCACCATAAATACGAATGTAATGCGCATTCAGATACTGGCAATAATCAATCACTTTACGAATACTTTCGATTTCCGCCTGTCGAACTTCTTTATCCAGTGAATTAAAGTAGGAGTTATATGGAGTCAGGCAGGAAATTTCAATTTCATTTTCCTCTGCACAACGCTTCACAATAGAAAGGCTTTTTTCATCACAATCACAAGGAATTCCTGAACAGTATCCATCCTGAACAACAATTTCTGCTCCATCCGCTCCAATCCTATGAAACAGTTCAATTGCTTCGTTCACCGTATATTCCGGCGTACCCATTGTATGTCCGGCAATTTTCATGTGTCTCTTCACCTCTATTCCATCCCTGGAAGGCCTGCGCTTCGCAATATCCTATCCAGTAATTCATGTGTCTTATATGCATCCACAGCATTTGTAAGTGGTACCCTGTCTTCTTTTACACAGTCCAGGAAATGCCGGATTGCATAGCTGAAACCAAGCTTATCTTCTGACCGTGCCCATCCCATAGCAAGAGGAGTCATCTCTGTGGTATGCTGCTCCTCTGCATCCGTTATGGTGATGCTATCAGGCATTTTGATAAAAACAGAGCGGTTGCCACCATGAATCTCAATATTTTCTTCCCACTGGCCAGAACTGCGGTCAGCTATCAGCATACCTGACGCACCACTTTCAAACAATAACTGCGCTGTGGTAAAGCTTTCGTAATCCGGATCTGTGAATTTAGAAATTGCATGTACCTCCTTCACTTCACCGCCATAAAAACGCATCAAGTCCACAATATGGATTGCATTTTCCAATGTTGCGTGATATTCCGTAGCCGGACGGTTTTTCTGTCCTATAATAACATCCGGAAGGATATCTGTATAGACTTCTTTGGCTTTCTGACATACCGGAGCATACCGACGGTTAAATCCAATCATCAGTTTACGTCCAGTCTGTTCTGACAATTCAGCCATATGGTCAGCATCTTTCAATGTTGTTGCCATAGGTTTTTCACTATAGACATCTATACCTGCTTTTAGGAGAAAGGATATCTGCTCAGCATGGCATGCCTTTGGGGTAAGCACAAAGGCACAATCTAAATCGAGCTTTACAAGTTCTTCCAGAGACTGCACTACCTGTTGGGCGCCGCACAGACGTTGCGCCTTTTTGGCACTCTCAAGATGATTTGCCATGATCCCAGACAGCTCCACATCATCAAATCTTGGAAAAACCGGCAGGAAATTATTACTGGCAACATAGCCCACTCCAATCACTCCGACACGCAGTTTATTCCTACTCATGAATACCTTCCTCCTCACAGTATGCAGCATAGATTTCTTCTAAAATGCGTTTCTCATCTTCCTTAAGCGGGCGCAGTGGACCACGGCATACATCAGTACGGATAACGCCGCGCAGCTTAAGCAGTGTTTTAAGCGCCGGGATACCGGGAATCCCAACCAGCTTACGGTCCGTTTCCACAATCTTTTTCTGGGTCATGGCCGCGCCTGCATAATCCCCCTCCTGATACTGTCGGTAAAGCCTTGTAAACCTTTCGTGAAAAATGCTCCCCGGCCCGGTTACCGTTCCTACGCCTCCGGTCATCAGGCACTGCAAAAACAAGCTGTCACAGCCAATTAAAAGCTCTGGCTTTCTTCCATCTGTTTCAAGATAATCTTCTACCCGCATAAGGTCCGGGCTGCTGTATTTGATTCCCACGATATTAGGAAACTCCTCCATCAACTTTTGCAGCAATCCAGGCTTTACATCATTAGTCGTGCAACCGGGAATATTATATATATACACTGGAAAATTCTCCGGAAGGCCTTTTATAACGTCACGGTAATACTGGAAAAGCGCTTCTTCATCCATTTGGAAAAATGCAGGACTCATGATGCCAATCCCATCTGCCCCAATATCAACCGCATGCGCTGCGTGGGATGCGGTTTCTCCTGTTGTCATACTGCCACACTGGATAAACAACGGAAGGCGGTGAGCGTTCACGTTCGCCATAACCTCTGCCACATGGTCCCTTTCCTCCTTTGTTAGGAGCAGGCTCTCGCCATTTGTCCCGTTGGGATACAGGGCATTTACACCTGCTTCTAACAGATACCGTGTGAAATCCGCAAGCGACGCGTCATCAATAGATCCATCCTCATTCATCGGTGTAATGGTGGGAATAACAACCCCACACAGCCTTTTCTCATACATAACGAATTTCCTCCCACTAATAGTTTTCCCGTGTCTTTGTCAGCAAATCATACAGCGCCTTCTGATCCTCGCTGGCATCCGCCAGAAATTTATCAACAACCGGTTTTACAGCCTCTTCAAATAGCGCTTTATCAACCTCCACAATTTCAACGCCCTGTTCCTTCATTGCCTTCATACCATCCTCGGTTGCCTCTGGCCAGATCTCATTATTCCATACATCAGAGAACTTCTTGCCGGCTTCCAGAACAGCTTCCTGATTTTCAGCAGACAAGCCGTCAAACCATACCTTACTTACGAATACCGGGTCCGGGATAGTGAAATGCTCCGTCAGGGAGAAATGCTTGGCCAGTTCCTGCCATCCATTGGCAACCACTACAGAGGGGGTATGGTCAAGGCCGTCAATGGTCCCCTGCTGCAGACCGGTATAAATCTCGCTTGCACCCAGAGGCGTGGCGATTGCGCCCATGGCATTGGTTGAATCCGCCAGAATCGGATCCTGCATGCAGCGAATCTTAAGTCCGGTAAGGTCTGCCGGGGTATTGACCGTTTTCTTCTGGTTCATTATGCTGCGGCTTCCAATGTCAGTCCACGCAATGATGATAAATCCATTGGCTTGCGCGTCCGCTTCCAGCATCTCGCGGACCGCCGGGTCCATTACAGTTGCACAGGCCTGCTGTCCGTTTTCCCACAGATACGGCAGGGAGAATACAGACCACATGTCATTAAACGCAGAAAGATCCGTGGCAGCGCACTCCGTCATCTCAATGGTTCCGTTTCCCAGGCCCTCAAAGGTTGCGGTCTTATCCCCCAGCTGGGAGGACGGATAGAATTCCATCTTCATACGCCCATCTGAGCACGCTTCAATCAGCTCTCCTAATTTCAGCGCCCCCTCTGCCTGCGTACCGGTGGAGGGATACGTTACCGAATACTTAACAACCACTTGTGAAGCATTGACGGATGCCGCGGTGTCTTTCGGGGCAGATGTGCCGCTGCTGCCTGCAGAAGCAGGGGCCTTAGAGCCGCCGCAGGCGGCGAGGCTGATTGCTGTGGCTGTTATAAGTAACATGGATATAAGATTCTTTTTCATATGGTTAATCTCCTTTATCATTCTTTATTAGTTAATTACGCCCACCACATCTCTGTTTTGTCTTCCATTATCAAAGATTCTTTGACAATCCTGACCGCTTTTTCCAGGCCTTCGAACCGGTTGATCAGGCTATCCTCATGTTCAATACTGACCGCCCCATCGTATCCAATGATACGCAGTGTAGAAAAAATATTTTTCCAGTAAGCCGTATCATTGCCATAACCAATGGTCCTGAATATCCAGGAGCGATTAATTTCATTGCTGTAATGTTTGGTATCCAGGACGCCGTTAACCGCGGTATTGATTGAATCCACCTTTACATCCTTGGCATGTACATGATAGATTGCGTCCTTAAGTTCCCGAATGACCGAAACAGGATCCATTCCCTGCCAAAGAAGATGGCTTGGGTCAAAATTCACCCCAATCTCCCTTCCAACCGCCCCGCGTAGCCGTTTCAAGGTTTCAGAATTATAAACCATAAATCCCGGATGCAGTTCCAATGCAATCTTCGTCACGCCATTCTCCTTTGCAAAAGCGGCAAACTCCTTCCAGTATGGAATCAATACCTCATTCCACTGATAATCCAGAATCTTAAGATAATCATCCGGCCAGGGACAGGTCACCCAATTGGGGGATTTTGAATCCGGACAGTCTCCGGCACATCCGGAAAAGCAGGTAATCGTGTCCAGTCCCAGTTCTTTACAAAGGCGTACCGCGTCCCGCATATCCCCGTCATGGGCAGCTGCAATTCCTTGATCCGGGTGAATGGGATTGCCATGGCAGGAAAGAGCGCTGATAGTCAAACCGGAATCCGCTATGGTCCGCTTAAATCCATCCATCTTTTCTTTGTCCCCAAGCAAAACAGCGGGATTAACATGGGACTTGCCGGCATATCCGCCGCATCCCGGCTCTATTGTCTGGATTCCTATGTTCCGAAAATAGTCCAGGGCCTTTGCCAGGGGTTTGTCCTGCATAATATTCGCTACAATGCCAACCTTCATTCTGATTGTTTCCTCTCGTTTTTAATTAACACTGGTCCAACAGCCTGTTTTCGCGCTTTCAAATATCTTATCCAGAACCTGCATCTGATGCAGCCCATCTTCAAAGTCTGCGTATGGATTAATCGGCTTTACTCCACGGATTGCTCCATAAACAGCAATAAAATTCTGTTTAAAAGCATCCGGAAACCCCTCTGCGTGACCGCCCGGATAGGTTATGATTGGCGCAGTATCCGGATGAGCCAGCCCACGGTCTTTTGTCAGCAGGCGATTAGGTTCATTTCGGTATCCAAGCTTCAAATCACCAATGGCTTCGCTGTCCCATTCAGCAGAAATTTCCGAACCGGATACCCGAATCGTGGTCTGGTTTTTCCTGCCCTGATACACCTGGGAAAATACAGCACTGCCAACAGCTCCATTCTCAAAGCGGACCGTAACATAAGAAGTATCCTCTGTATCCACTGCTACGTCCTTTAAATTCCCTGCCAGATTCATCTTTCTCACCGGCAGATTGGTCTGGAACTCCGCAAATACCTCTTTTACTTTACTTCCAATTACATACTCCGCCAGGTCAATCCAATGGGAACCAATATCTGATGTGACGCGGGTACTTCCGCCTTTGGCGGACAACATACGCCAGTTAAAATCCGATTCCTGGGAAAAGCAATCCTGTAAATATGCTCCATGTACGCCGTATATTTTACCCAGAGCCCCATCCAGAATCATATTGCGCAGCTGATGGTTGGCGGGATAGAATCGGTTATGTAAATTAATTGCATGGACAAGATTACTTTTCTTTGCCGCTTCCAGCATTTCTTTTGCTTCCCCAGCATTCCTTGCCATGGGTTTCTCACAGATTACATGAATTCCATGTTTGAATGCGTAGAGGGCAATTTCTTTATGCGTATGGTTCGGTGTACAAATATGGATACAGTCCGGTTCTACTGCTTCAATCATCTCACGATAGTCTGAGAATCCATTTGGAACATCCAGCTCCTCTGCCTTTTGTACCGGGTCTACAATATCCACCAATGCCACAACATCCACACCTGGCACACGCTTAAGCGCTTCCACGTGCGCCGCTCCGATAAATCCTGACCCAATAACCGCTGCTTTTAAACGTTTCATGTCCGTTCTCTCCTCCTGTCTCATATTATGCTTATGCCATTACTGCTCCAGAACCAGGGCTGCCGCCCCGAGAAGGGCCGCTTCATAACCTAGCGGAGTCTTTACAATATCAATATCCTGCATCTGTTTAAATGCATTCTGCTGAACGGAAACGCGGATAGATGGAAGCAGAAGATCAAGGGACGCGGCAACCCCACCGCCAATCACAACTGCCTGGGTATTTAAAATATTAATGCAATAGGAAATACCACGTCCCAGGTATGTACCAATCTGATTCAAAATATCCAGGGCATCCGTGTTTCCTGCCCTGGCAAGAGCTGCGCATCCTGCTCCATCCGGCTTTAACCCCATCTCATCCAGCGCTTTTGCAAATGCGGGAGATGTAAGCCTGCGCTTCCTTGTCTCCCGTATCAGCGCTGTCCCGGAACCATGTGCTTCCAGGCATCCATACTGACCACAGGGACAATGAGCCGGCGACTTATATTCAACTTTTAAGTGTCCCAGCTCACCGGCAAAACCAAGGCCTCCCCGCACCAGCTTTGAACCTTCCACCACGGCGCCGCCCACGCCTGTACTCACTGTCATCCATATGAAATCCGTATAGTTATTTCCCAGTCCAAACCGCTTTTCGCCAATGGCGCAGGCGTTGACATCATTCTCGCACCGCACCCTTGAAATCCCAAGGTTTTTACTCAAATAGCCCGCGGCTTCCACATTTTCCCAGTTTGCATAAGGTGCGTAAAGCAGAATTCCCTTTTCGTTGTCCACAATTCCCGGAAGCGACACCCCCAGTCCGGTAAAGTCCTCTGCCTGTAACTCAGTCCGATGCATCAGACGTTTCATTGCCTGTACGCACAATTCCAGATGCGTCTCATATCTTGCGACAATGGACGGAAAACTTTCCTGTATCAAAATTCCGCCATTCTCATCCAGTATAGCAACAATAGTTTTTGTTCCGCCAATGTCTAGTGCCGCAATATACATATCTTCATCCTCCAATATGCCTTACGCCCCCACATTGTCTGCATAAATCTGCTGTGAGATTGCATGTCCCAGAATTACATGAATATCCTCAACAACACCATAATTCTCAGATGGGATAATCATTGCAAAATCAGACATGCCGATTATCTTACCACCTTTATCCGCAACAACACAGGCTGTTTTTGCACCAATCTCTTTTGCGTACCGATGAGCTTCCACAAGATTTGATGAGCTTCCTGAAACAGAAAAGGTTAATACCAGGTCGCCCGGCTCCAGAAAATTCTTCATCTGCTCAACAAACGTTGTCTCATATCCACAGTCATTACCAAGAGCGCTGAAAATTGCTCCGTTATCTGCCGGTGAAAAAATTTTCAGGCGTTTGGAATCTCCTCTGTTAATTCCTTTGCCAAAATCACATACCCAATGGGATGCGGCGGCCGCGCTTCCACCATTGCCAAGCACAAAGAGATGTTTTCCGTTATTCCTAGTCTCCTCAATCAAATCAAACAGTTTCTGTATATCCTCTCTCTTAAGGCCATCAATCGTATCATTTAACATTTCACTATATGTATCAAAGAACATTTTTCTTTCCTCCAATTTCCTCTTTATACTTCTTCCACATATTCTCCGGAGTTATCCTCCAGTATGTCATAGCCTGCGCGCAGGTAAAGGTCAAGCTGGGGCGGTGTCGCGATACCAAGCGTTACAAAGTCCTCTGTATTTTCCGCTGGATTGCGGGTGCCGTGCAGGACGCCGGGAGGCGCAAACACAATATCTCCTGTCTCAACCGGAATCCACTTGTCATAAAGGTAACACTCACCCTTACCGCTGTGGATGATGAGGATTTCCTCAGAAATGGGATGCTTATGGGGCGCAAATTCCTTACCTGGCTTATGAAATCCAACCGCGATATTTGCTCCGCGGCATCCCATCTTTGGATTTAAAGCGAAATGAACATCGTGTCCATTTGGCATTGTCCACACTTCACCGCCGCTGATACTAAACTTTCCTCCATATTTCAATACATGCTCTTTGTTTGTCATTACAAAATCTCCTTTTCCTGAAATTATTCTATCATTCAATTTTTTTATGATCGAAACCGGATAACCGGCTTGATTGCAAAACCAGACATCATGTCATCAAACGCCTTAAGGGCATCCTTATAATCATAAACCGTAATCAGCTTCTTTAAGTCATCCTGAAGCCTCACCAGAATATCAACTGCCGCGCTGGTACCATCTGTCTTTAGATGTGGATACGGGCCCTTGGAGCCCAGAATGGTCAGCTCTTTGCGCATAATGGGCAAAAGCTCTACCTGGTCTGCAAAGCCGCTGTAAACACTGCCCACCACGATGCGCCCTCCCGGACGGACCACCCGGAACGCGCTCTGAAGGACCGGGAGCGCTCCTGTAAGCTCAATAATCACATCCGCACCCTTTGAACCGCACATTTCAAATATCTGGTCCTGCCAATTCCCGTCATTGCTGTCAATCACATCAATAAATCCAAGACTCTGCACTTTTTCCAGACGCGCCTTACTATTATCCACTCCCACAACCACATCTACGCCCATGCTCTTTATAATGCGGGCCGCAATCAGCCCCATGGGTCCCATGCCAAAGACAACCGCCGTCTCCCCATGCTTCACATCAGCCCGACGCGCCACGTGGTAAGCACAGTTGGTTGGTTCCAGCAGAGTTGCGGTAATATCATCAATGGTATCCGGAACAGGGCTGATAAAACTGTATTCCGGCGTATTTAACACCAGGGTTTCCTCTGAAAATCCTCCGGGCAGAAGGGCATCATTCATGCTCCTGCAATAATTGGGAAGCCCGTTGCGGCAATTCCAGCAGTGTCCGCAGGCCCTGGAAAGCTCACTTGCCACGCGCATACCCTTCTTAATACCATTTGCGCCATCGCCAGGATCTGCTACCACGCCGGAAAACTCGTGCCCGAAATATCTTTCATTCTCAAGGGAACGTTTTCCACGGTAAAGCGCGATATCGCTTCCGCAGATACTGCAGGCCGTTACATCAATCTTAACTGTTCCCGGTTCAAGGGCCTTAATGTCCCCGCAGTTATCCTGTAATACTAATTTCCCATAATCAACCAATGCCACTCTTCTCATAATATCTATCCTTTCCATACCTCCGGACGTATGTCCCGGTATCTGACTACAGCATAATTCATCCAAAAATAGAACGGGCGTATTTAATACCGTTGCCCATATGTTCAACCGACTCTTCAAAGGTGTCATACCAGAGTTTCCACGGATAAAGCCCAAATACCTCAAAGGAACAATACCCCTTAAAATCCACTTCCCGAAGCGCCTCCGCCACAGACGCAAAGTCAAAGTGTCCATCTCCCGGTGCCTGGCGGTTTGAGTCCGCAAGATGCAGGTTTGCCAGGGTATGTCCATATTTGCGGATGGTTTCAGCCGGATTTACTTCTTCTATATTCAGGTGATAGGTATCCGCCATGGTACGCACATTTGGAAGGTTCACCATATTCACAAAATTTACCGCTTCTTCCAATGTGTTCAAGAAGTTGGTTTCATACCGGTTAATTGCCTCCACCGCCAGGATAACCCCTTTTTCCTGGGCATACAGACCAACCCGGCGTATTACCTCAGCCATACATTTCACTCCTGCCTCCCTGTCCCAGTCAGGCTCAAAGCTTCTGGTCTTTCCACCGCTTCCCACTATAACGGTAGGGCATTCCATATCATATGCAACATCCACTACCTGTTTCAAATAGGCGGCAGACTGATTCATCATCTCCGAATCCGTGCTCAAAAGCCGAATGGTTCCGTCGAAAATATAGTGAAGGGCGCTGCAAACAATTCCTGCATCATGAATCCAGCCTAAAATCTCTTTTCGGCGCTCCGGGGTGGATTCCACCGGCAGGTGAAGGGCCGCGGTAAGCTCCACGGCGTCATATCCCAGCTTTGCCGAAGTATCAATAATTTTTTTCAGATCCGCCATGCCAAAGGCCGCGGTACAGGCACTAAACTTCATATATATCTCCTCCTACACTTAATTTCCTTATACGGTTATACCACACTGTATCCCAGCATCACCGGAACATAGGTGACCAGCGACGGGATATAGGTAATCAGCAGCAATGCGGCAATCTCTGCAATTAGATATGGAATAATGCCCTTGATGCCTTCCTCCACCGTAATATCTCCAATTCTGCTTCCTATAAATAAGCAGTATCCCAGCGGAGGCGTAATGTTACCAATGGTAAGGTTAAGCGCCATGATAACACCAAAATGAATTGTACTGATACCAAGAGCAGCCGCAACTGGAGCCAGAATCGGAGCAAGGATAATAACAGACGCTCCTCCATCCATGAACATTCCCATAATAAGAAGCAGGATATTCACAAGCATCAGAAATACATATTTGTTACTTGTTAAGGAAAGAATCAGGTCATTCACAATAACCGGCATCTGGAGCGCTGTCAGACCGTAACTGAATATCCGGGCACAGGCAATAATCAGCAGCAATGGTGCCGCACTGTTAACCGTTGCAAGCAGCAGAGACCAGATATCCCGAAGCCTTAAGGTGCGGCTGACAAAAAGACTGACCAGCAGACTGTAAACAACCGCAATGGCGCCCGCTTCTGTAGGAGTACATACACCGCCCATGATACCTCCCACAATGATAACCGGCATGCCCAATGGGATGATACCATCAAGAGCAACCTTCACAACTTCGTTGCGGCTCAGCCGTTCATCGTGCTTCGGAAAATGATACATGTGATTACGGACCAGCAATACAATCATCAGTATCAAGCCCACCAGAATCCCCGGTATCAGGCCTCCCATAAACATTGCTCCAACCGAACACCCAACCGCGGTGGCAAATACAACCATGATGATACTCGGCGGGATAATTGGCCCGCAGGTAGAAGCCGCAGCAATAATTCCAACCGCCTCTTTTGTGGGGTATCCCTCCTCTTTCATGGCGGGAATCAGGATACCGCCCATGCAGGAGGTACTTGCCTGTGCGGAACCGGTAATGCCGCCAAAGAACATACTCGCCACAATACTGGAAAGCCCAAGACTGGCGGGCAGGCGTCCAATCAGCAGCATTGCAAACCGAATCAGCTTCTCCGTAATCTTTCCCCGGTTCATAATCTCACCTGCAAGCATGAAAAACGGTATAGCCAAAAGGGGCAGGCTTCCTATGCCGTTAAAAATAGACTGTGGAATAACCAGTGTGGCAAGAGGAGTTGCTGTGGATGATGCCAGCGCCACAAGGCTGAGCAAACCGGTAAACATCAGGCTGATGTAAATCGGGATACCTGCAATGATAAAAATAAAGGTCAAAATGACCAGGAGCGCAATTACTTCTCCCATCTATGTTTCCTCCTATTCATTCTCGGACGCTGCGTCCGTTAATATCTTTGTCTTGACCACCTTCAGATACTCATAAATGCAAAGCCCGAATCCCATGGGAATTGACATGTAAAAATACATTCTCGGAATACGAAGTACCGTACTCTTCATGGTTCCGCCTAAGGTAAACTGCATTGAAATCACGAACATGAACACCAGCAACACAATCGTAAGTATATTGATTGCAGCCCGCATTGCAATTCGCGCCGTTCTTGATTTCCGGTTGTTAATAAAAGAGGTGAATTCCGCATGACCATTGGAACGCACTGCTCTTGCACTCCCAAACATGCCCATGGCGACAAGCAGCATCTGGTTCACTTCGTCCGCCCATAGAAAACCTGTATGTAAAACATAACGCCCAAATACACTTCCCGCTGCGATCACCACAATCCCTGCCAGGCAGAACGCAGAAACAATGTCCTCAATCCACGCAACCACAGAATCAAACCTTTTAAAAGTCATCTTGCCCTCCTTATCGAATTATACTGTAATCGATTACAATTTATGTCTATAGCTTAATGGATATTTATATTGTTGTCAATTGTTATTTTTGCTGATATTATTTTGTATTTATTGTTACTTTTTACTATATTTAGCTTTGTTAATATCTGTTCGGATTTTTTTAAATTGTAATCGATTACAGTCATGTCAGATAGCAATTTAAATTATTTTGCATGTTTTTCTTGCAATGCCAACTTTAATGTTATAAAATGTAATCGATTACAGTATTTATCATTAAAAAATAGTTCTGCTCCATATAAATGCGTTTTTCAATTTTTGTTTCTTGGGAGGATAAATATGAATGCACCAACCATAAAAGATGTAGCGAATGCCGCAGGAGTTTCCGTTGCAACCATATCCAGAGTGCTCAGTAACCCCGATCTTGTCAAACCGGCAACAAAGGAGCATGTACTTCAGATAATCAAAGAAATGAATTACCAGCCAAACGTTCTTGCACGTCAGCTTCGGACTCAGACAACAAGAGCTGTCATTGTTATTGTTCCTAATATAGAAAACTCCTTTTTTCATGGAATATTATCAGGTATCGGTACGGAAGCTGAACGGCAAGGATATCAAATGCTGATTGCTGATTTAAAGAGCCAGCCGTCCTTGGAAAAGCATTACATTGAAGCAATTAAGCAGCGGCAGGTGGACGGAATCATTTCCCTATCCGCTAATATGACACAAAAGCTAGAAACACTGATTACGGAAAGATACCCTTTAGTTATGGTAGTGCAATGCGTACCCAATTACAAAATACCAAGCGTTTCCATTGATAATATGGCTGCTTCAAAAGCGCTTATGACTCATCTTATCCGGCTTGGACACCGCGAGATTGCACATCTCACTGTATCACCTTTACAGATGCCTTATCAGGATCGTCTCAACGGTTATATTTCTGCTCTTGAAGAACACAAAATTCCTGTTGATAATGAACTGATCAGTTACGGAGAACCCGCCATCAAGGGCGGCTATGATCAGATGTGGACACTACTGGCAAAACAAAAAAAATTCACCGCTGTATTTGCCGCAGGTGATACAATGGCAATTGGTGCTATGAAAGCATTAAAAGATCAGGGACTGCGTGTTCCTGAAGACTGTGCTGTTGTCGGCTTTGATGATATTGATCTTTCTTCTGTATGGGAACCAGCGATTACCACAATACGTCAGCCCAAGGAGATGATGGGAAGGATTGCATTCCAGAAACTGCTGGCCCTCATGCAGAATGAACCTATTGCAGTCAGTCAAGAATATCTACCATACGAACTGGTAATACGGGAAAGTTGCGGCTATTTTCTATGACTAACAGTGCCTGATATTTTTTCAGGTTATTACACAAATAAAAACTTATTACTTTACAGCATATTCAAAAATATTGTACATAGTTCTTTATCGTAGAATGCGTTTGCGACAAACATCTCAAAGGAAAGTAATCTTTACAAGCCAAAAGCCCCGGGAGACTCATCTCCCAGGGCCAAGGCATCTATTTCTCACGCCCTGAAAAACACCCATTTCCAGACCGCAATTTCACTCAATTTTCCCCAAAAATCCACCACATCTTGTGGTTTTCTCCATCATATCCGTTCAAAAACCACAAGCTGGCATCTAAACTACCGCAGCTTAATGCCTATGCATCGAAAACTCATCCATTGGATACTTCTTCAAATTCTCCAGCACATGCCTCTCCTCAGCAGCTCCAATCAGCTGGTCCCTGGCCTTCTTGGCCTCTGTCTCCGTTTTATGACGGCTGGGACCGCCCACACAGCCGCCCACACAGGCCATGCCTTCCACGAAATCTTCCGGAAGCTTTCCTACCTTCATGAGCAGCAGTGCCTTCTTGCACTCTGCGGCGCCGTTGCAGCGGGCCACTTTGATATCCGTGTTTTCGTCCATCTCCTTCAGACATTCCAGCACAGCCGCCGTCACTCCGCCGCCGTTGCCAAATCGCTTTCCAAACACAGAGCTTTCCTGATAATCGTTCTCGGCCGGCTGAAGCTCCACACCCTTGGCGCGCATCATGGCTCTTATCTCACCGAAGGTCATTGCATAGTCTGCATTGCCCTTTACATTCAAGTCCAGGCTCTCACTCTTTTTGGCTATGCAGGGGCCGATGAATACTGTGACTGTATCCGGAGCCTGGCTCTTTATCATTCTGGAGACAGCACACATAGGTGACACTGTGGTGGACATATTCTCCAGCAGCATTGGAAAATGCTGCTTAATCATGTTCACAAACGCGGGACAGCAGGAGGTAGTCATCTTCTTTCCCTCCTTATTTGCCTGGGCCCATTCCTCTGCCTCGTAGGCTGCTGTCATGTCTCCGCCCAATCCCACTTCTATCATATCCGCAAATCCCAGCTGCTTTAATGCAATCTTCCAGCTGGCCATGGTAATGTCAGGACCAAACTGTCCCTCCGTAGCAGGTGCCACCATGGCAACCACCCTTTTTCCTGCTTTAATCAGGCGGATCACATCTACCATAAAGGTCTTGGATCCTATGGCCCCGAACGGGCAGCTATGGATACAGGCTCCGCACTGGATACACTTCTTCTCATCAATCACGCAGATACCGTACTCATCATAAGTAATGGCATCTACCGGGCAAATTTTCTTACAAGGACGCTCCAGATGAGCAATGGCGTTATAGGGACAGGCCTGTGAGCATTTGCCGCATTCCTTACATTTGCCGGGCTCGATATAGGCCCTTTCACGCCCCATGCTGATGGCTCCGAAATTACAGGAGTTCTGGCAGGCCTTGCCCATACATTTACGGCAGTTGTCTGTCACTATGTAGGATGCAATGGGACACTCCTCGCAGGCCGCGTTGATGACCTGGACCACATTGGATGTGTCCTTCCCGGTGGGACATTTTCCTTCTGCCAGGCGGACCCTCTGCCGGATGATTTCCCTTTCCTTATAGATACAGCAGCGGTAAGTCGCCTGAGGTCCCGGTATCATGGAATATGGAATCTGCTCCCGCTTCTCGTCCAGATTTCCCTCCCACGCAGCCTTAGCCACCTCGTAAAGTACATCGTGTTTCAAACGCAGGATCGTAGCATCATTGGTTACCATCTTTTTCTCCTCCTCGTTACGGGCACTTGGAGACCGTCCTATGGTCTCCTGCGCGCAATACATATCATTGGCATATGCCATATATGTCTGCTTCTATATCTCAATTCGAGTTTGTTAAAATTATATCAACACTAGAAATCTACTATATTTACTGTGAAAATGCAAGTATTAAATGGCGTACAACATTAGTAATATGTAACCACCACTGTTTTTCCCATCTCCTCAATCACATGCCTCAGCTGTTCCACCAGATTCTGGCGGATACCCAGGTCAAAGGGAAGTCCCGGATTCTGGTACGCGCTGTTGATTGCCTTTCCCACATACAGGTGAACCTCCGTGCAGTCTTCTATGAGCACCTTGGCCACCATGGAACCTCCGTTGGGCTTATCCAGCTCCTGGAAAAATTCTTCGGATACAGTCTCATTCTTCACATATCTGCGCAGCAGCTGGAGAACCCGGTTAAGGGTAAGGACTCCCTCCGTAACCAAATCCACGCCATCCATGTATGCGATGGGTGGTATCTCCGGATCCACATAATCCAGGGATACATCCAGTTTCTTTCCCAGCACTCTGGACACGATAGTGGCGCTGGTTCCTCCGCAGACAATGGTTTTGGCATTGGCATCATCCATAAAATCCTGGACCATGCGGACGTCGTCTTCCGGATTCCTGGCAGGACCAGTCATGAGATGAACCGGCTTGCTGTCAATAATGCGCATACACGCCACCGTGGTATCATCTCCAGGCCGGAACTGATACAGCTCATCACAGGCCCTGCTGATGCTGGCAGCCAGACGCATGGCCGATACCGTCAGGGGATACTGTCTCACCGCGTAGTCCGCAATGTCCTGCCACAGCCATCCGAAATTCAGCAGCTCCCCCACTCCCGCATGAATGGTGCCGTCACTCATGAGAATCAGGGCATCGCCTTTTTTGACCTTGAATCTGTACTCGTTGATTTCCTTGCCCTGCATGACCCGTACATTTTTCGGTATCTCCATAAGCTTTCCGTCCCGGATGAATATGCATCCGGGATTATCATATTCCACCAGATACGCATCACCATTATGGTATACCTGCAGTATGCTGAAGGTGGAATAGGCTACCTGCCTGACCTGGCAGATGGGAAGGGTCTCACTGATGGTATCCACACATTCCTCCAGGGTAGCACCATTGAGGAACATGGTTCCCAGTATCTTAGAGGTCAGCGTGGACAGGATATTGGCCTTGACCCCGCTTCCCATGCCATCTGCCAGAATCATGATGTTGGAATCCTCGGTCTGCAAAAGCTCCACCTTGTCCCCGCACAGGATTTCGGTGTATTTGTTCAGGCTTTTATATGCAACATCCACTGTAATTCCCATTATTTACCTCCGTTGCCGCCTGGTTTCTTTAAATCCACATTGCTCAGATGAACATACCCGGATTTTCCGCCGCGCGGATTGGCGCTGCCGATATGGACATAGCCCGTAGGCTTTTTCTGTTCCCCGGCTCCCGGCATATGTCCCGCTCCCGGTATCTGCCCGGCTCCCGGCATCTGCCCGGGCGCCCCGGCTGTCATAACCCCCTTTAAGGGCACGGCTCCGCTTCCCAGCTGTACGCCCGGAATCTCCCGCTCCAGTTCTCCCCCCGCATACCCGGCGTCGCTGCCGTCCTCTAACAGGGAATGGCACAGCTTGGTCAGAGTAGTTTTTGTCTCAGCTGTTGTCTCTCCCAGGAGACCTGCTATTTCCTGAGCCACCATCATCTGCTTGTGGATGACCTTCTGGGCCAGATCTATGGTCTCCAGCTTTCTCTCATACTCTTCCTTGGCCAGCTCCTCCTCACGGGTTATGTCTATGAAGGTGGCCAGGACAGCATTTTCCTTTTCTATGTACACAATATTCTGCAGCGTGGAAAGATTATATTCCGGATAATTGACCCGCTTGCCATGGATGTTCTGATGTGTATCAAATACCCACTGGAAGTTCACTGGGTCGATAAGTTCATACAGATACATCTGCAATGCCTGGGAACGGGTCCTGCCGAAATATTTCTCGCCCACATCCGAGTACTCCATGATGCGCATGTCATCGCCCACAATCAGTACAATGTTCGGGGAGGTCTCCATCACCAGATTGGCCATGGACTCCGCCTTTTCATGCATAAAGGGGATGCACATACTCACCTCCGCCTTGTGCTGGAATACGGCAATGGCCTTTTCCCGGCAGGTGGGATAACCGCAGGCGCCGCAGTTCAGCTCGTCCTCCGGCTTCAGCTTGTTGGTCATGCGCAGTATTTCCCGTATCTGTTCCTCCGTAGGCTGGGGGTCCCTGGGTGAGTGGTCCTCGAACCGCTTTCTGAAGTTTATATTTTCCCATACCGGCTCCATCTGCTTTTCCTCAGCCGGCTCCCTGCAGATGCTCTCCTCCATGTCCAGCTTTACCTTGAATCTGGATATGAACTCCTCATCCACCGTGGGGCCCTTGATGCAGCCGCCGGAACACATATTCATCTCGATAAAACAGCCTTTGATTTCACCGCGGGACATACTCTTACACAGATCAATACAATTGTCCTCCCCGTGGACATAGAACTTCCTGTATCCGTCCCCCTTCTCCTCGGTGGCCAGCACGGAGTTCACCACGCCGTTGGTCACGGGATACAGCCGGTTCACCTTGGGGTCAAATGCGGTAAATGGCCGGTCTTCACAGTCCTCGATTACGATGTCTTCTTCCTCCAGCCATTTGTTTATGTCATTGAAATTTAATACAGCGTCAATATATCCCTCATGCCTCAGGTCCAGGGCTTCTTTTTTCTTTGCAATACACGGTCCAAGGAACACGACCTTCACATCCCGTCCCAGTTCTTCCTTCAGAAGCTTTCCGTGGGCAATCATGGGGGACACCACCGGCGCCAGGTAAGGTATGAGCTGCGGATAGTAGATTTCCACCAGGTCATTGGCGCTTGGACAGCATGTGGTTATAATGTTCTCCATCTTGTGCTCTGCCAGGAGCTTCGCATACTCGGCCGTCACAAAAGCGGCTCCCTCGGAAGTCTCCCTCACATCCTCAAACCCCAGGCGCAGCAGAGCCCCCCGCACCTGACCAATTGTCTTGTATTTCAATAACCCCATATAGGACGGTGCAATGGACACCACCACACGCATGCCTTCGCGCAAAAATCCGCGGACCATGTTCAGGTCGCTCTTAAGGGTTTTTGCTGACTGGGGGCAGATTTTCAGACAGTGGCCGCACAGGATGCACTTGTCCGGCATGATGACCGCCCGCTCATCCTTGACCTGGATGGCCTTTACCCCGCAGTAACGGACGCATTTATAGCAGTGTTTGCACTTTGTGGCTTTGAAATCTATGATTTCCATGCCCATAATCAAAGTCTCCCCTTAATCTCATTTTCAAAAAATTCTTCTGTATCTTCCGGCTTCAGGGAGTACAGCTCGCCCTCCACCGTCACGCACACTCCATGGTCACAATTACCGGAACAGAACGCACCGTTTAAGTCCACCTTATCAGACAGGCCGTTCTCATCTACCAGCTTCTGGAGCTTACTGATAATCTCCCTGGATCCCTTTAAATGACAGGCGCTTCCAATACATATCGTTACTTTCATCCCTTATTCCTCCACTATCTGCGTGTATTATGGGCTCACCCCAAACCATGGTTTCATTATCTCACATTGTGATATCTATATCAATAATATTTCTCAAATATTTTATAGAAAAGACAGGCCTGTTGTGCTATAGTTAATAATATTTACGAGAGGAGTTGAAGTTTTATGAAAAAACATGTTTCCTTACTTTTAATGGCATTGATGAGCGTCTCCCTGGTGCTGGGCGGATGCGGCAAAGGCGGCTCCGGCACACCTGGCACAGAGTCCCAGGCCAAAATACAGACCGAGGTACAGACGGAAGCGGAGACCGGGGACCAGACCATAGTCCAGTCCGGAGACAAAACCGCCCCGGACCAGGCTTCAGAAAGCCCTTCCGGCGAATCATCCTCCCCGGCCCCTGAATCCGGTGTCGGCGGTGAACTGAACACGGGTTCCGGTGAAAACAAGCTGACCTGCCAGGCCGCCATCCGCGTAGGCTCCCTGAAAGGCCCCACCTCCATGGGACTTGTATCCCTGATGGACAAGGCTTCCAAGGGCGAGACGTCCAATGTCTATGAATTCACCATGGCCGGCAAGGCTGATGAACTGGTGGGCAAGATAGCAAACGGCGACCTGGATATCGCCCTGGTGCCTGCCAATGTTGCCAGCGTGCTCTACGCCAAGACCCAGGGAAATATCACAGTCCTGGATATCAATACTCTGGGCGTCCTCTATGTGGTGGCCTCAGATGATTCCATTACCTCCATGGCCGGCTTAAAGGGACGCACCATTTACATGACAGGAAAGGGGACCACCCCCGAATACGTCATGAATTACCTTTTAAAGGAAAACGGTCTTTCTGCATCTGATGTGGATCTGCAGTTCAAGTCCGAGGCCACTGAAGTGGTATCCCTGTTAAAGCAGGATTCCAGTGCCATCGGCGTTCTGCCGCAGCCCTTTGCCACTGCCGCCTGCATCCAGAATCCCGACTTAAAAACAGTGCTGGATTTAACGGAACAGTGGAACATTTTAAACAAGGACTCCGGAAGCATGCTGGTGACAGGCGTTACCCTGGTGCGCGGCGATTTTCTCAGGGAGAACCGTTCCCCTGTTGCGGACTTTATAAAGGACCATGAGGCCTCCACCCTATTTGCCAAGGAACATACAGAGGACGCCGCCCAGCTGATTGCCAAACAGGGTATTGTGGAAAAGGCTCCCATTGCCCAGAAAGCTCTACCCTACTGCAACATCGTGTGTCTGACCGGACAGGAGATGAAGAATGCCTTAAGCGGTTACCTCTCCACCTTAAATGAGCAGGATCCCAAATCCATCGGCGGACAGATGCCCGGAGATGATTTTTACTACATGCCTTAACCCCTGATTGCGGAGATATCCCTCATGAATCAACCCACAAATCACAACACACGAATAAGAAAATATCTGATTTGGCTGTTCTGGATTGCAGTTTGGCAGGCAGCCAATCTCCTGATACACAACAATATCATATTCGTAGGCCCTCTGGACATGATAAAGGCCCTGGCACAACAGACAGCGGCCCCTTCCTTCTGGGCCACCATCCTGAATTCCTTTGCCAGAATAAGCCTTGGTTTCCTGGGAGCCTTTTTCTTAAGCATCCTCCTGGGAAGCCTGGCCTATCTCTTTCCTCTGGTAAAGGAACTGCTGGATCCGGTCATGCTGCTGATTAAGTCCGTACCCGTTGCCTCCTTCGTCATCCTGGCGCTGATATGGATTGGTTCCCGCAACCTGGCAGTGTTCACTTCCTTTCTGGTGGTGGTGCCCATGGTCTATGTGAGCACCCTGTCCGGGCTGGAACATACGGATAAGAAACTGCTGGAAATGGCCCGGGTTTTCCGCATGCCCGTGTGGAAACGCATTCACTATATCTATGTGCCGGCCCTCCTTCCATACCTTGTAAACGGGTGCCGGACTGCCCTTGGAATGAGCTGGAAATCCGGCGTGGCCGCGGAAGTCATCGGCATACCGGAAGGTTCCATAGGAGAACAGCTGTACTACTCCAAGCTGTATCTTGACACGGCCGGTCTCTTTTCCTGGACCTTTGTCATCATAGTAATCAGCGCACTGTTTGAACGTTTCTTTCTTTATCTGTTGAGGAAAATAAAACATTGAGGAGCGTATATGGAATGACTCTGGAATTACAAAATATATCTAAATCATTTGACGGGATGCCAGTATTAAGGAACCTGAACCTGTCCTTTCATCAGGGACAATGCTATTGTCTGATGAGTCCCTCCGGTTCAGGCAAAACCACTCTGCTGCGAATACTCATGGGGCTGGAACAGGCGGACCATGGCCTGATACTCGCAGACGGAAAACCTCAGGACATGAATTCCCTGACTGTTTCCGCTGTTTTTCAGGAGGACAGGCTCTGTGAGTCCTTTTCTCCCATTGAAAATGTATCCATGTGTGCCGGCCGGTCAGTCAGAGGGTCCCGCATCAGATGGGAACTAGCCCGCCTGCTTCCGGAGGAATGCCTGAACCGCCCTGTGTCCACCTTAAGCGGCGGCATGAAGCGCCGGGTAGCCGTCATGCGGGCCCTCCTCACCCCTTCCCGTATCCTTCTTATGGACGAACCCTTTACCGGTATGGACGACGAATTAAAACGCAATGTCATTTCATATATCAGGGAAAAGCAGGACGGGCGGCTCTTAATCCTCTCAACCCACCAAGAGGAGGATGTGGAACTCATTGGCGGAGAGCTGGTGAAATTGGAAAGCTGTATGTACGATTCAAAAGAAGGCGCTGCGGCCTCTGGTTTTGCCAGATAGACCGCGGCGCCTTTCACATATAACTTTGAATATGACCTTACATCTGTCTCATCTGATCCTGGCAGGATGGTGCAGGCACATCGAAGGCAGGATTGAACGCATAGAAATTCCTGCTGTCCAGCTTCTCCTGGGTGATGCGCAGCAATTCACCAAATCTCTGATAATGAACGACTTCCCTCTCCCTCAGGAATTTAATGGGTTCACAAACGTCATAATCCTTGACAACACGCAGGATATTGTCATAAGTGCTCCTGGCTTTCTGTTCTGCTGCCATATCCTCATGAAGGTCCGTAATCACGTCTCCCTTGGACTGGAACTCACATGCGTTAAAAGGTACCCCTCCTGCCGCCTGGGGCCAGATACCGGTGGTATGGTCGATATAGTAAGGTCCGAAGCCCTGCTCTACCAGCTGGTCTGCAGTCAGTCCCTTCGTCAGCTGATGGATGATGGCAGCCACGATTTCCAGGTGGGCAAGCTCCTCTGTTCCTATATCTGTCAGGGTTCCCTTGCACTCCTTATATGGCATGGCGTAGCGCTGGGAAAGATAACGCATGGAAGCGCCCATTTCGCCGTCCGGCCCGCCGGATGTCAATAACATATGATTAGATTAAGCCCCTGGAATCATGGTTCCGGAGGCTTTTCTGGTTTTATTATAGCATGGCATTAAGGCAATGTCAGTATGTTTTTTTGGAAATCTATCTGAACCAGACCCTATGTATGCCGGCCTACCCCAAAAGAATCATTCCCCATTTATCTTCCCGCATTTTATGATACCTTTTGTAACTTTTTGTTGTCCCCCTTCCCTTGATAGTCCCCCTCCTAATAGTTACTTTTATAATGTAAAAAATTTTAGGAGGGCTAGCATGAAATACGAAAGAGAAACCAGTAACTTGCTTCGACGGCTTGGCGTCAATAATTCCTACGTAGGATTCCGCTATACTATTTATGGTGTAATCCGCGCTATTGCGAACCCAGAACTGCTTACCTACATATCCAAAGGGCTATACGTAGAAATTGCCGCCCGCTACCAAACATCTGTGGGATGTGTAGAACGCAATATACGCACCATCATTAATACTATTTGGCTCCATGGAGACCGGAATCTTTTAAACCAGGTTTTCGGCTTTGAGTTGGCACAAAAGCCGCGGAACGGCGCCTTTATTGATGCGCTGGCTCATTATGTTGTACTCCATTATTATGATTGAGGAAGTCAGGGCGCTATTGCAGCGCCCTTCGGTAATCTACCAATTAAACACGTACCGTCGATTTACCATGTCGTACTCCTCCGCAATCCGGAGAGCTCCTCTGGCATCCGTAATCATGCACTTCCCCTCGTCAGACCCCTTGACTGGACAGAGCAGGAAGGCCTCACCAGCAGGGTCCACCTGGTAGCCGGTCAGCATATAGCCCTCGCTGTCAAACAGATACCAGCCGCAGGTACCGTCCGTGGCCTCCCGGAGCCAGTACCAGCCATTGGCCGCATAGCTGCCGTCTGTAAACTGATACCACCAGCGCTGGCCGTCTGCGGCCGACTGGAAGCCCTGGGTGTATGTCACTGGGACCGGGGTATAGTCGATGTCGCAGAGCTTTAGGACCTTCTGCCAGGGTGTGACCGCCACTCTGGACTTGATGGTCCCGTAATTGATGCCCTTGGCCTCAATGCAGTATCCATCACCTATGTATACCCCGATATGCCCCGGCTTCCAGAGCGCCCAGCCGGTCATGGACTCATTCAGGTGGTCGATATCTACCCGCTCCACGGCTGTGTCATGGTAGTTATAGCTGCCGCGGATACGTCCGGTGTACCAGCTGATGAGGCCAGAACAGTCCGTGCAGCGCTGGCCTATGTACCTGGCCGCCTTGGCCTTGTAGGCGGATGTGTATGTGCCTGGGTTCTCCCGGGCGAGCCTGTCCAGGATGGTCGGGGTAAGGACCTCGCCTTTGGCGCCGTAGACATAGGGAGTTCCCAGTTTACCCTTACAGTGCTGTATTAATCCTGCTGATGTTTTACTCATAGTGTTTTCCTCCAATTAAAAAATAAGGCCCGGGACCACTCCCAGGCCATGAAAAGTTGTGACGTCACAAGTTGCGATATCGCAACACCCGCTTAACCCCGTGACCGGGAGATATACGGACCACCTTCTCTCAGGCATCCATTTTTGTCTTATCCTCCACTTGACCCTTAATCATCTTGGCCAGCGGCATTAAAAACGGTGGCATGGCCACACCGATATCCAGCAGATTCTCCAGGATAGAAATAATCTCATTACATATTAGCCACACGGCCACGATGGTAGCAACCACGAAGGGCAGTTTAATAGACAGTCCTACATACTGGCTGGCGTAATTAATCAGCACGTCCATAGCCCATCCTAAACCTACCAATATCCACATACCTATCTTCTTGACGATGCCCCACAGTCCCTTGTCACTGGTCACCAGCTCATTGCGCCGTTTTGATGCCAGGATGCCGGTTATGTAGTCTGTGAAATTCAATCCGGCCAGTATCAACACTGGAACTGCCAGAATTCCCAGCCACCCAAAAATCATGCTAAATGCTGCAACAAACGCTGCTTTCACCTTATCCATCTTCATTTACCTCACCTTTCCTATTCTTCTAAGGCTTCCAACAGCTCTGCCTTTTCCTCATCTGTCAGGTTCTTGTAACCCTCCAGGATGTCTGCCGGTTCCTCTCCCTGATTTTTCCGAATCTGCAGGGCCCGGATAATGATGTTGCGCTGTATATTGGATAACATTACATTGCACCTCCTATCATGTCTGCCATTGCTACTGTTAACTGTGCATTATCTGCCTTTAACTGCTGAATCTCTTCTTTGTCAGTCGGTAGTCTATTGATTGGTGTTGTCCCATCGGCCTTGTAAAATACGCCGTTTATGTACTTATCTCCTATCTCACAGGGATATTGCGTGCAATCCACCGCAAAGGCATCGTCACCATATACGCACCGTGCTACTCGGTTGGTTTCTTCATATTGTCCTACCACCACATTCTGTACCGTTTCGCCAGATATCATTGCGAATACTTCGTGTGCTGCCATATTAATCCTCCTATTTTAATCTGATTAAAATAACTCCTGAGCCGCCAGTACCGCCCCACTCGGCGGTTCCGTAAAGATCGCCGCCTCCTCCGCCGCCGCCTCCGCCAGTGTTAGCAATGCCGGGATTACCTGTATCATAACTGCCTGCTCCGCCGCCGCCAGCACCACCAGCGCCGGGACCACCGTGAGTTACTCCACCACCGCCACCACCGCCAGCATATAAAGTGTTTCCGGCTTCGCCAAAAGCTCTTGTTGTGAAACCCTGGCCCGGGGTGATGCTCCATCCGCTACCGTCTGAAAATCCATTTTCACCGGCTTTTATGATCGGCCTTGTGTCTAAGTCATTATACCCACCACGACCACCAGCAGAACCGCCGGACGCACCGCTGCCTGAATTAGCGTTGAGACCTCCGTATCCGCCATTAGCCGTACATAAGACAGCACCGCTTCTTGATACTAATGTTGTACCTCCTGTACCGCCTGCACCAGACAACGCCCCATTGGGTGCGCCTCCGGCACCTACTACACAATTTAATACTTGTCCGGCCGCCACGCCAATATTATAAACAGTAGCAGTATATCCACCGCCGCCTCCACCGCCGCCTTGTTGATAGGCTACTTTTGTAAATCGGTATCCGTTACCACCGGCACCTCCGCCGCCTACGCAAAATATATCCGCAGATGTAAATCCATCTGGAATTACGTAATCCTGCGTTCCGGCTATCGTAACCAACGAAGGTCCTACGGTCGTATATACAGCATTTTTAACTGACGATGGGTCATATACCGGACTGTATATCTCTCCAAAGCTTGTTGTGGCATACCCAAAGCATGTAAAATAATAAGTGGTATTTAATGCTGGTAAATCCATAAATGCTTGTGACCAGCCTCCAGGAGTAACATTGTCTCCTGCTCCTACATAAATTGCATCCCAAGCAGACGCATTCCAAGCTGGATATCCACCCGTACTGGCTTTTATTATTACTCCGCAATAAGGTTTTCCAGGAGCCGCATACGGATTCTGCCATTTCAAAAGTACTCGGCGTCCACTATATGCGGCTACGTTAAAAGACAGTATACTATTTACTGTCATGGTTCCGGTCTGAGGTTCGTCGCTATTAGCTCCATAAAATATTTCTCCGTTCAGTACGTGAGTGGCAATAGCGGTCAAACCATCTGTATCTGCTCCTCCACTGCCGTGTATAATTGCTTTCAATTCCTATTCCTCCTCTGAGCAGCCCCTTAACCATACAGCAAATTCCGTGGCCGGTTTCTTGCTGTAGGAGGTTACCGTCAATATGCCATCTGTATTACACTCTGCATCATCAATCATGTTCAGGTATTTTCTTCGCATTTTTATTTTTTCTGCCTTCTGCTCCACCGTGAGTTTGCTGTCGCTCTTTATCAGTCCCGCATACAGCTCAATCGCATCTGTTGTCTTAAGATGTTGCACTTTTATGTCTGCTGTGTATGGCGCAGCGGACTGCGTGAATGCAGGGATGGTAATTTGTTTGTCATTCCTCAGGGCATTCACTGCCCTATTCGTAGCGTTAATGTCATTCTGACCAAAACTGTCGCCTTTTTGTGTATAGGCAGTGACATCTGATATGTTATAGGTGCCATCCTCGTTCTGGGTCAACCTCCATCGTCTGGAACCCTCATACATATCATCCCTATAATCTGTTTTTAAACTCATTATTCAAATGCACCTCCATTAAGCGTGAAAGCCAGGCGTCTGATTCCTTCGGCCCTTCCTAATATGTTCCTGTATATCTTCAGGCAGGCGGATTCAATACGGTTCAGCTCTTGCCAGTCGATGAATGGACCGTTGTCATGATAAAACTGCCTTTCTCCTACATCGAAGGGGAATGTCCCTACGCAGACATGGTCTATATTGGCCTCAAAGCGGTTAATTTCATCGGCATAAAACCCATAATCCTGATAGGTCTTATCCTCTCCCATCTCCTCAAACTTAAAGTCCGGCCACAGAGTAAGCGCCTGGGTCCGTATCTCATTGATGTTGCCCTTGATGCGGTTGTAGTCACCAATATTAAAATAATCACTGGCCTGCCAGTCTGTTTTTGGCTGTTGCCACATAACTCATGTCCCTCCTTGCCTTGATGGTACCGCTAAGCCCGCCATTAAATTTCAGGGTATGGTCCGTTACCCGTATCAGCAGGTCAGGCACATACTTATTTTCCAGGAATGCTATGTCGTTGGCATCAATCCGTGGCTCTCCCCGGTATGACAGGTCATATTCCCGGTCTGATTTCATGTAGTCCCCAATCCAATCCGCCAGGTTCGCGGCATGGACCGTGTCGGACACAAGCGGATTATTCCACGCCTCCAGGCTGCCGGTAGGATTTAGCTGTCTGCTTACCTTGGACTGGGTAGTAACATATTCCCTGCCTGTCACGACCACCTCTGTCGGCCCTGTGATTCCTGTAAGCTCCACCGTTGCGTAATAGGCACTACTATCTACAATCTCACACCCATATTTCGGGATACTTGCAATACCAGTGAAATAGCCGATGAACTTATCACACCACTCTATATCCGGTTCATTCCCGATTCCCCAAGCTGCTGTCAAATCTACCAAAAGAAGTGAATCTATATAAAGCCTTTTGTTTCCATAGGTATAAATCCTTAGGTCCCACTCTCCTGTTGCCTCAACCGTGTCAATGGCTGATTTGGTATGCCACACTCCATCTGGCGCAATAGTCTCTGGACGTAGATTAATATTAAATGATTCTCTATTGGCAATCGCCCTGACCAAATCGCATTCATCATTTCCCGAATACTCACCGGGTGATTCCTCCCGCATGAAATTCCCCCGCAAGTAATATTTATGTCCGGATATCATCTGCACAGTTTGTACTATGTGGACTGCGTTTCCATCTTCCGAGACAACGTATGTGCATTTTCTGGCTGCGTCATACTGTGCGTTGATCCATCCGGTCACGCCGGTATCAAAAGACCCGTTCTGAACCATATTGGTTGCCTCCACATAAACCGGGACGTATGTCTTTAAATCATAGGATGGATTAGAAAAATAAAACGTATATCGGTTGTCTAAAGCGGTTACACTTATGGTCTCCCTTGCCAGCTCCTTTGCATCCTCTGTACTGAGATTGTATATGGTGCGTACGACCTGCAGTTCCCTAACCTTGGTCAGTTGCGTGCCCTTTGGGGTCTTGGTCAACTCTACACCATATTCCAGGACATAATCAGTGCTGTCGCCGAAGATTATATTGTCCAGCACTACACGGTTATTGGGACATCCCTTGGAAAATTCCAGCACCAACCGGTCAAACTCTGGGAACTCATGGCTGACCACGTAAGTCTGTGTCAATCCAGGGACTGTATAATCTTCCATAGCCGCGTTATTGTAGTAGGCATGGAAGATAACTGTATCCGGCCAGTTGCGACCAAATTCCAGGGTTAGTCCAAAACACTTGTATGCCGCCTCCGTAGTTATTTCCACTGTGGGATTGTCCGCAAACAGTCCGTCTTCTTTGGCGACGGCCTCAGACACATAGCCCGTATTGAGATAAGTGGCTCCATTGGTCGTCTGCCTGGGAAGGAAATACTGTGCGCCGGATGTGCCTGTGTAATCCTGACCAGGCAGGGCATACACTTCCTTTTCCGCGTGGTCAAGTATAGCTGACGCGTGGGAAAAGTATGTCTCGTTATCAGACGCCGCCTCCATATCCGGTACAAAACTGGACTTAAGGATTATCCTGCCGGTCCGGTCCTGGTACAGGATACATCTGCCGGCATTAGCAATCAGCTGCAGGGCTTCCTTATGCGCTACCACCGGCATCGGATTAACCACTAGAACATTCTTAAGATATGGATCTATCCAGTAGTCCCTGTAATCCACTTGGGCATCCGTGAGAACATCCACAGCCATGTCATACAGGCTCATACCGTCCGGATGATACTGACCACGGTAATATGTGCCGTCCATCCCCTCAAAACAGTCTGATGCCTGGAAGTCCATCTCCGTATCATCAGCTGACCATGATTTCAGTGCAAGTGACGTTCCCGGTATCCACTCAATCGTTCCATCATCCATGGCCTGGCCGTAAAGCGCCTCGATACTCTGACCAATTTCCAAGAAGTTCACTGTACTTTCTTCATTCTCCACATCATAGGCCCGGTCCTTATTATCCACCGTTACGGAAAAATCTATGGTTGGCAACTCCTCCGATATAGGACTGATATGTTCCTTTTTGGTTGCAGACAGTATTTTTTTGCTGTCAAAATAGATACCAATACCCATTGTAATTTGATTGATGCGGAACCGGCTTTGTCCGTTGACCATGGCAACCGGAACAAACCGTAAGAAGGTAGCTCCCTCAAAAATTTCCTCCGTCACATAATGGCCACTCATATTTCCAGCCACGTCCATAGTCCGGTTGTCTGAAATGATGGTAAATTCTATGGGATATGCCTTGCCAAATTCCACGGTCAGCCCTTTAATGTCGTATTGAACGGGAAACTGGATTTCAATTGCCCCCTGAAGGCCATCCGTCACGATTCCCTGGTTGAGCACCACGTCTGCTGCATCCCTGGGAAGGAAGTACATACTGCCATCCACCGTGGTATAATCCTGGTCACAGGTTGCATACAGCTCCTGTACCTTGTAGTTATCCATGGGCTTCACTAGGTCGGAATAATAAGTATACATATCCGGCTCAGGTATGTAGGCGGATGCCTGGGCCTGTTGGTTAATCAGGCCGATGGTGACACGCAGATGAGACAGTGGGTTCCTCCACTTCCTGCGCATCATGTCCTTATATTCATTGCTTGCCGCCTGCACTACTCCATCACCCCGCAGTCTATCAGATTCACCTTACAGTCTTTATACATGGTGGGCAGCCCATCCGGACCTATCTCGTCTATCTTGGCCGTCCGGTTCCCCGGATACATCCGCTCCGTCTTCCAGCAGTTGTTTTTCATGTCCGGAAACTTGACCGTCACCACAAACTCCTCAAACTCTTTAAGGATACTGCTCCAGGTCGCCGCATCCAGATAGGACCACTGCAGGCCGTCAATCTTATCCTGGTCACGGCCCACGCGCTGCCCTACGAATTCCCCCAGGGCATTCTTGCCCTGGTTCACGTTCGTAGCAATGGTTAAGCCAGGCCCCCGGTCATAGTTTGGATATTCATGTCCATTAATATAAATAGGCACTCCGGCCACCTCCTTACGTTGTGCGCAGCGTGTATCCGTTACGCTTATCCAGTTCAACAAGTTTCTTTTTAATTTCCCTGATATCTATGTTGACCGTTAAATCCATCTGTTCTATCAGGTCAATGATACGCTGCAGCAGGTCTGCCATGACGGAAAGATACTGCTCACTCATGCCATTACTGCTTGTTTGGGACGCTAAAGCCACCGCCCGGTCCACCATTTCCTGCATCTTATCCTCAGGCGCCACAATCTCACCATAGTGCCTGTTGTCACCAATCATGGCCAGCTGCGGGGTGTTGGCGCGGACGAAACCGCCCTGGGCCAGACGTGGAAGGTGGATGTTTGGTATATTCGGGATAAAATCGGCGCCGATGCCCGGTATCTTATCCGCCACCTCATTTACGGCGTCTATCATGGCATTAATCGCATCAATAACCCTGTTGGCCATGTTCTCCACACCATCAATAATCATGTTGATAATGCCCTTTATATCTGCCCAGATACCGTCCCAGGTTTCTTTTGTCTTTTCCTTCACCGTGTCCCATGCGCCGGTAATCGCGTCTTTCATAGCCGTGAACTTCTCATCCACTGCCGTCTTAATTGTATCCCACAGGCCTGAAACAAATTCCTTGATACTTTCCCATATTTCTGATGTCTTACTCTTGACATTCTCCCAGGCTGTGCTGATGGATGCCTTGATAGCATTGAACAATGTATTGGCCAGAGACTTAAGCCAATTCCAAAGAGTATTCAAGAGTGCCTTAATTCCGTTCCAGATGGTACTGGTTGCCCCGGATATGGCAGTCCAAGCCATGTTAACAACGTTTTGGATGAATGTTACGGCACCAGATACAAGCTCCTTCAATGCCTCCCAGATACCGGAGAATATCTCCTTGATTCCTTCCCAAGCAAGACTCCAGTCACCAGTGAATACGCCGACAATGAAGTCAATCACACCACCTAGCGCCGTGAGCAATCCCTCTATGATGCCGGAAACGGATTCCCAGAATCCGAAGAATGTGTCAATGGCGCTCTGCAAACATAAAGCTATAACTGGCGCTACATTTGTAATAAACCATTCGATGAATGGCTGTATGGCCCCCGTCCACAATTTGGTGACTGCATCAGCCACTTTTCCGCCAAATTCCATAAATTTATCAATTAATGGACTGAGGTACTGGTCTTTGAATTCCACAAATCGTGTGGATAGGTTCTGCAATACTGGAAGGAAATATGTGTTATAGACATCAAGCAACAGTGTTCCGATTTCCGTGAACCCTTGTTTGAAGGTTGCCAGCATTGGCGCCACATGTTCATCATATGTTGTGCCAATCTTTTCAAAAGTCTCCGCAACCAAATCTTTGATTGTAGAAAAGATAGGTTCAACCGCGCTGAATGTATCCTCCAGGGTTGTCCTGATATAATCCGCATTTTCTACGAATGGGGCTGTAATGGTGTCCAGCACATCTGCCGCAAATGTCCCAGCCAATTCCGTGGCCCCCATGAAGGCCTCGGAAAATATTCCGATAATATCTGCTGTAATCTGCTTCGCGCTGTTACTCCTGAGGGATGAAAATACCGTTGCAAGTGCTTTGGAAAAATTCCCGCTTATTTCTGCCATCCGTGAGCCTATGTCGAAAATGGACACGAGATATTCCTTGATTCGGTCTTTATTTTGCTGCAGGAACAGGCTGATACCGCCCAGCAGGTTATCCGCTATGGACGCCCCTACGCTCGCCATGGAACCTGCAACCTGCCCCAGGCTATAGGCCATCTGGTCAGCAAATGAATTAGCCGAAGCCAACACCTCCGGCGATGTGAATATATCCCTCAGGCTTCCCTTGATGCTGTCTATGGAGGCTTGAATGCTGTCAAATACGGATGTATCTCCAAAACCATCCCAGAAGCCTTCTTTGAACAACCCAGCAAGTTCCTTTGCCTTTTCAATTAGCCCTGCATACTTGCTGTCCATCTCATCCACGGCCGATGTATCAAGTTCGCCCATGTCGAACTCATCCGCAGAGTACCCACCATCCGTACCGCCTCCGGAACCACCGCTACCGGAGTCTGTCTCCGGGTTGATGATATTGAGTTCATCAATGCCTGTGCTGACACTTTTCATGTCCTTGGCGGCCTTTTTAGCGGCACCTCCTGCCCCTCCGGCAGCTGCTCCGGCCTTGTCAGCGGCCTGTGCCACTGCCTCCATTCCTGCGGCGGCGGTAGATGCTCCTCCCGAGCCCTTCTTACCTGTCACCATTTCGGTAAAAGCCTTAAAGGCATTGGCCAGGCTCATCAGCTTGCTGATGATACGGTTGATTACCTGAATGACCGGGGTCAGTACATTTATAAGGCCCTGACCGATTGTGGCTTTAAGGCTGTCAAATTGGAGCTTAAGGACCCTAACCTGGTTTGCCCAGCCGTCAGCCGTCCGTATGAAGTCCCCGGATGCCAGTGACAGCTGGTCCTGCACAAACTTATACCGCAGGGCCACCTTCTCAGCCTCAGACATCTTGGCCGTTACCTTGCCATAGCCGTTCGCCAGGGCGTAACTGTCCAGGGCGCTCTGGGTCATGACGATGCCCAGGTCCTTAAGGGTCTCCGTCTCACCCGTAAATACAGATTTTAATTTGGTGTAGGCCTCGTCCTGGCTAATGTTGTAGAAGGATGCCACATCACCGGCCAGGCCAGTCAAGGCCGTGGACATCTCATAGGCTGCCTGTTCACCAAAGCCAAAAGCCTTGGCCATTGCCCCGAACGTTCCGGTAAACTTCTTGGCCATGGTCTCTGACAAACCGAAAGAGGTTATGGCATTCTTAGCGAAGTCATCCACCTGTTTGGACATCCGTGGGAATGTGACATCCACCACATTCTGGACTTCCGAAAGGTCGGAACCCAATTCAATGCATTTTGCACCGAAGTCTATGATTTTTTTTACCGCAAATGCCGCCGCCAGGGCGGCACCTGCCTTTTTGGCCAGCCCCTGGATGCCCGCCATCTGCTGCTTGAATTGATTCTGGTTGACCACAAGGTCAAGGCCAATCTGGCCTACGCTGTCAGCCACGGTACCACCTCCTATCCACACATGGCTGCGAACATCTTCTCCAGGTTGGCCATTTCCTTCTCGAAGGTTTTCTCATCCATTTCTTTCATTTCCCGGTTACGCCAGTCATCATATATCCGGCGCTGGTCCTTTGTATAATGCTTGATAATGTCCTTATCCGTCTCTGACCGGATGGCCACCACCCGTCCCAAGGCAGTCTCCGGGGACAGGCCGGCAATCAGCGCCCTGAACTCGTCCCAAGAGACTGACTCAAATTCCTTCGTTCGTATACGCAACCCGTACTGCGACAGGAAGCTGGAAACTATCAGGTCCCAGTCCTCGAACATGTCGTAGTACGGGTCACTGCTCTCCCGGGCTGTCTACCTCATCGGTAATCAGCTGTATGGATTCCATAATGACTGTAACCAAATCCTTAAATCCGATTTTCAGCTTTTCAATCTTCTTCTTGGACTCTTCGGGGAACATCAGGTTGTAGGCCTGCAGAACTTCATCCATTCCGGGGGCATCTGCCGACATCAGTCCCATGACCTTAAGCATGGTCGGGGCATCTGCATTGACCTCCAGCACCTCACCCTTAATGACAAGGGATGGGTTTTCCTCAAAACTCAGCTTATCCGTGATATCTACTTTTCTCGCCATTGTTTAACCCTCCTTATACTGTTAATGATTACGCTGGAGTGAAAGTTGGCTTACCATAACCCGTCACCTCAAACTCCAGACCGTCAATATTTGTCGTGTCACCACCTCCGGGCGTCGTCACATTAACGACTACGTTACAGGCCAGCTTTGCTCCGCTGACCATGGTCCACTCAAACTTGGTCATCACGTCCTGTCCAAACTTCCACGCCAGGCCGGCAATATAATCATTCCCCGGGTCCCCAACCGACCGTTTTCCCTTGAAGCTGAACCCAAGTTTCTTACCGGTCATGGCAGCCTTGGCCCATCCGGCAGCATCCATGGAATACCACTCCTCAACGGTACCGTCTATGGATGGTGCAAAGTTCTCTAGATCGGCTGGCATCACCATCTGTTCATCTGTACTCTCAAGGCCCGCAGTGCCAAACTTAAACACATTGTTATGCACGGGATACACTTTTCCCTTTGCTGCATCTGCCATCTCTTATACCTCACTTTCTCTGATATACAAAATCCAGCCATATCACATATTCGTAGACACCCTTATCATCCGTCCCCACGTCCACCGGTTCCGGGACCTGAAGGATGATGCAGTTGATGGGCGTATCCCCTATGGATAGGCTGGATACGTTTTTAAGTTTCTCATATAACTCATAGGCGGACCGCTCTGATGCCTGCACATCCTTGTCCCAATGGACCAGCAGTGATATACGCCGGACATCATAGCTGCTGTAATCATGGCCACCCAGGGCCATCACGGGAGGACCACTGCCCTGCCGGTGATACACGCCTATGGAATGGTCTTTCTTACTGTTCAGTTTCCCGATATAGACATTGCTGTCAGCTGCAATCCCAAGGCCTCCTATGTATCCCCGGATGTCATCCAAGGTCAGCATCATACACCACCTACTTTCTTGTAAAACCGCTTAAATGCGTTCCTGGCAAAATCCTGGCTTACTCCACCAGGTAGCCACGGTTCGTACCATTCTCCGCCGGCAAACGGGTTCTCGTCCGTCTGGAAGTCATACTCTGGATGGTAATAGAGGCGGCGCGCATAAGGTGTACTTACTACCAGAGTTGCCTTCTCCTGTCTGGAATGGCTGTAATCCGCAAAGAAACTGTCCTCCTCTAGGCGTCCAGTATCAAATGGCATCACCTGCGCCTGCACCACCTCTGTGTGCAGGGCTTCCGCTGTCATTTCCAGGGCGGTCACTGCTGCCTGTGTCAGCTGCTTAATCCGCGGGAAGTTCATCTTTACAGTTGATTTAACCTGCATCAAACCACCTCCAGTTGGCAATAGTTCACTGTCCCATCCGGGTTCCTGGCTTTCATCCCCTGTTCAATCCTCCGCTCTTCTCCAAATACAGTTACGGTACCTCCGCTTAAGGTTGGGAAGTCTGGGGCAATGTCCCCGGGGAACAGGGCTGCACCGGTTATCTGCACCAGCTTCTTTTCCGCGGTAAGAATGGTCTTAGCCCTGTCCTGGAAGTTGCACTTCAGTTTCAGGTCCAGCACCTTCTCCGGCTTACCGTGGTTATCCGTGTCCTCCGACTCCAGATGGACATGTATATCTGTCTTACATAGCCGTTTTGGTACTAAGCATGGATATTTCATAGCCTCACCTCGCTAACCGGCAGCACAGACCCGTCTGGGACAGCAGGGCGTACACATCGCGCTTCATGGCTACACCCTTGTCTGTAAATACATTCCAGCTGCTGCCGAACTGTGCCGACACACCATTGATGCTGTAGCTCTGCAGGATGGTGTTTATCTCGTCTGTGTTCTCATACTCAAAGTCCGCCTGCTGGCAGACCACTTCCTGTATGGTTTCCTGCTGAAAGGCCGTCAGATTAGAAAATCCCCGACCTACAATGCGGTTGTAGGTCAGGGAATCAATGTGACGGCTGGCCTGCTTAAGAGCCTTGTCCAACTCGTCCATGGGGATTACATTACCCTTGTATGCGTCACAGTAGTACTCATAGGTGACATAGGGTTCATAAGACATAAGGCACCTCCTATGTAACAGACCATGTACCGTCTACATTAGTTGCTGTCTTAGGCGTCTCCCCGTCCTTAAATGTAAATGATTCCGTCTTGCTTGGGACGTTCTCAAATACCTTGTCTTTAGTATTGTAAGTCACTCCAGATAAGGAGATTTCCTTAACTGCTCCCGTGGCGGTATATCCAACAGTAATAAGTCTGTCTGGGAAGTTGCTATCCCCAGCATCTGGCGTGAGTGTTCCATACCGGACTGTCTCCCGTGCTCTGAGATATGCCCCGTTATCTGCGTCATAAAGGCTATCCTGAATGACGGTCCCTTTGTGTTGTCCTGTATATTCCCCGGACGTGGACAGCCGCTCCCCGCTGATGGGGGAATCGGAAGGCCAATCCCCATTTCCATATTTCATTTCGTTTGGCATAATGCTCCTCCTTACTGCACCTTGATTTTGCGCATAATACCGGCCGCTTTGGTTGCCTTAAGAGCCGCTGTTGCCAGCATCTCTACCTCACCCTTCTTTACCGCGCCGGCTTCCTCAAATTTCGGCAGCCACTGCTTAACAGGGAGTCCTCCAGAAGGAGAAACCGCGTGGAATCCATCCAGCCCGATCCTTGCCGCATACAGGGATGTCTCTCCTTTTGTGCCGGATGCCGTATCGATGGATACAATCGGATCGTTGGAACCGCTCTTTGCGCCGAAATCTACCAGTGGGATATCTCCGTAGCTTTCAATCTGCTGGCCGAAATCATTCTTTGTTACCTGGTACATACCGGCTCTGCGAGCGCATGCCCGAATTTTCGCAATCAATTTCAGATTACCGCCAATAAAATCCGGCTTGCCGTCCAGGCCCATCAGGAACTCGTCCAACTGGTCCAGAAACAGCTGATAATTTTCGGTCACCTTGGCTGTAGTGGAAAGGTCAATTGCCGCGCTGGGCTTGTACTCTGTGGAGCTTCCAGTTACAGCCACATCCAAACCGTCAAAACTCTTTTCATTCTTGCTGGAATCACCAATAATTAGTGTCTCTGAAAACAGTGCGGATGCAGACTTTATCTTCTGCTGCATCTGGAAGGTCACCTCATCATCCACGCCTCCCATATCCGCAATCACACGGTCAATCTCGAATGCGCCTCCAAAAATCTTAATATCTGTGGTGTACTTCTGTTTCTTGGCCTCGTCCGCCGTATATTCCGCATTAACTGCGCGGAAGCTGGCTGTAGATGGTGTGATCACGCGGTAATACCCATAAGTCATGGTTGCCCCACTACCTACAGGAGATACGCAGTCATCAAAAATCATATGATCCATTAAAAAACTGGACTTACGGAATTCATCAATGACCGCCATAGACAATTTGTCCTGTGTCTTAAGCTTTGCCTGTGCTAATGTTACTGCCATATCCTATACCTCTTTTCTTATTTTTTAAGTGCTGCTGAAATAGCGTCTTTCAGCGTCATTGGTTCATTGGCTGTCTGTTGCTGCCCACTGGCTACGCCCACCTGGATGAATCCGGTGGTTCCTGGTGCCTGGGGTTTCAGTGCCGGCACGTCCTCCAGCACCTTGTTCAGGGCTGCCTTAAGTGCCTCATCATTGATTTTCCCATCCTGTCCCATGACCTGACTTAAATCAGCCATCTTGAGGACATAAGGGATTGTCTTGGCGTCAATTCCCAGGGATACCGCGGCCATGGTTGCCGCGGCCTGCATCTGTGCCTGTTGGGCGAGGGCCTGGGCTTGAGTGGCCTGCTGCTGTAACGCAGCCACATCTGGTTGCGATGCCGCCTTCTGCTGCTTGAATGCAGCAATCGCCTGCTCTACTTCTTCCTGGCTGAGCCCCTGCTGCTTGAAGTAGGCTTTCAGGGCCGTGTCCTCCTTAGCTGCCAGGGTTCCCTCCAGCATCTGCTGGATTTTGGCATAATCAATTGCAAGGGATGCCTGCTGTCCCGTTTGGGTCTGTGTCTGCTGCTGGTTCTGACCTCCTGCTGGCGGCTCAGTTCCTCCCGCTCCACCCGTGGGCTCAGCAAATAACTGTAAGTTCATACGTTTCATAATCCATACCTCCATTTTAAGGGTGTCACCCTGTGATTTTCGTTTCATCCATTGTCATCAGTGTCACTGGCCACGCAGCCGTTTAAAGCCATGCTCGTGTTTGGGCGTAAAAATAGCACCCAGGATAATCCCGCGTGCTTATCGCAAATTATAACCCGTCCGTTTCATGTTTGATTTCATCTTCATCCAGATGTGCCGTAACATTCATGGAAACTTTCGTCACTGCCGGCTCGTAAGTTGCAAGAAAGATATCCGGCTTACATGGATATATCTCCCCAGCTATACCACGGATAATGTAATCCCCGATACTGGCTTCGTGTACCCCTTCCAGTGTCCGAATCATGAATTTCACTTCTGGGGTTCCCTCGTTTTCAAACCAGGCACTCCCATTCCTGACTGCCTCGATAATCCACTCAGGGTCATCCTCCTGCTCCGGCCCTCCCGTCCACTGGAATGCCTCAATTACCACTGGTTTTTTCCTGTACTTCATTTATGCTCCTTTCCGTTGCGATATCGCAACAAATAAAATACCACCAGCCATTACTGACTGGTGGTATTAAAATTCTATAAATTCACATAATCAAGAAGTTATCTGGCAGGCGTACCATGCTCCTGCATCTCTCGGGTTTCCCCTGTCAAACCATCGGCGTGTGGACGGGTACGAAATCTTCCACCTCAGATAACTTCTCTTTTATGTTACTCACATTGTATCATTTTTATTCCTTTTTGTAAAGGATTAGCTTATTTCTAAGCAATCTATTCCATTCCTTTTCATCTATTTTCATAAATGTTATGATGGAATTCTTAAATCCTGGATTATCCGTTGATGTTGTCAATCTAAGCACAGTTTTAAACTGCCGTTCGTTAGATTCCTTTATTTCTTTTAGGATTAACGCTGTGTTGGGTTTCTTTGTTTCAACAATATAGTCCGGTTCCTCCACAATTAGTTTCAAATACTCACAGTATTTTTCGTAATCATTGGGATGGCGTTCTTTAATATGTCCGATACGCTCATCTGTTATAATAACTTCGTCTGTGACTATGTCTTCCGTAATACACTTATATACCTCTTTGTCTATCTTTCCGACTGGATGCACCTGTATTTCCTCTTCTGTGTCTATTGGCTTTATTATATCAGGTTCTGTATCTTTTGCAATAGTTCCCCATTCTTCTCTCTTTGCCATATACCGTTCCTGATTTTCCTTGTCCAGCGAATAAGCTACCAGCCGCCTGAACTTTTCAGCCTGACGCTCTGCATACTGCCGCTTTGTCTCCTTCTGATTTGCCCGTTCAACGGCATCCAGTTCCTCCCTCGTCCAAGTATCATCTGCTGTGGAAATCCCAGGAAGGTATGTTGCGTGGCTGTCCTTACATCTGGGATGGTACAGGCCGGCTGCAATGGCCTTACTCATGAGAGGATACGGCCCATCGGATTTCTTTCCGCCGGACCAAACGTCGTCAATCAGGACCTTACCGACAAATGGCAGGCACTTCGGACACGGGTTCCCGCGCTTGTTGACAATCACGGTAGTAATCCCCCATTCTTGACGCTTCTCTCCTTCTCCTTGCAGATACGCCCGCTTGCTGGCCGTCCGGATGGCCATGTCGGCATAATCTGATAGGGTATGGCGGGCACCATTGGCATACTCCACACAGTTAAGGCCCCGTGAGAGCATATCCCTGGTGGCCATATCCACGGCTTTTTCATAGGTACCGGCGCCTGAATTGGCATATACCTGGGCATTAAAAATGGCCTTCCGATACTGGTCGTTAGCCATGCGGAGAACTGCGGTCTCAGCCCGCTCCATGTCATTGGTAGTGGCCTTGATAAGCGCTTCCAGCTTACGGTCATTCAGCCGGAAGAACTCTGCAGTGGCTCCCTTGTTGATTTTCCTGGCCGGAAATCCTTTGCGGATTGCATTCAGAATCTGGATTTCCTGCTGCATGTTGCCTCTTTGCCTGGATATCCGTATCAGTTCACCCATTTCCTTGTTAAGGTCCTGGAATTGCTTTCGGTATCGCTTTTGGTTATCCTTCTTATACTTCTCCAGGGCCTTCAACTGTTCCGTTTGCCACATGGACCACTCAATACCCTCCTTAGTCTCCTCGGCGCGATGGCGGTCCATGTTCCGTATCATAGACTTTATAAGCTCATCCTCTATGGCCTGGAAGGCAGCACCTATATCATACTCATTATGTCGCACTCATCAGCGCCCCTTCCGCTCCATCAGCTCCACCCTCCATCAGTTGGCCACCTTTGTTGGCATGTACCCTGAATCCCTGCGCCTTGAACTGTCTGGTCAGGTCCTTAAGCTGGGTCACGCTGCTGCACTTATCACAGCGCAGCTCCGCATACCCCTGTTTCTCAATTGCGTAGATTCCCAATGGCACCTGTTCCTTTGCCACCTGCAGCAGCCCCTGGTACTCCTTCTGGCTCATCTGGTACAGACGGTTCATTACCTTGACCTTCATCTGGCTTTCCTCCCTTCATGTTAAGTCGAAAACTGCCAGCAGCCGTATTGATTCCGGGTTCTTCCACTTTCGCAATCCCCTGCTCCTCTTTCAGCCGTGCTGTCTCCTCCTGCTTCCACTTCTCGTCCTTGGTGTCCCCATACAGCTCCTCTACCTGGGCCTCAATACTCATCATGGGGGCACCAGGCCGAGCCTTGGCCAGGGTCTCCACCTGGCTCTCAAAGGATGGGTTTGCGTACTCACCGAAGGGGATATCCACTTTGACCTCCTCCACCCCCTTACCATGAAGGATATTGCAGGCGTTGATTGCCGCGCTGACCAGCTCCGGAAGAGTCTCCTGCAGAGCCTCCACAATAGCATTCCGGGTGTACAGGGTAGCTTTTTCCTTTTCGCGCTGCGCTTCGGCGTTGTCCAGCTTCTTGACATCAATCCCCAGAGTGGATGGGCTGATAACGCCCTGCAGGCACAGGTCCAAAGCTGTACAATAGGACGCCAGATAACTATCGTGGGGGATAGTTGGCTGCACCACATTGACCTTGTTATCTGCATCCTCTGACATATCATTATCAGAAGCAAAATATCGGTCGTCAAATGGGTTCGGCCGGATGACCTTCCCTGTCTCCGGGTCGTGTGGCACCAGGCAGTCCGGTATGTACGTCTTGGCCCGACCAGCACGCAGCGCATCCATCCACTGGGACCAGGCCTCGTCAAAGGCATCAAAACTGTCCAGCTTACCATCAAAAATGCTGCCACCGCGTCCCTCGTATTTGGTGGATTCATAGACTTGCAAGGGTACGGCCAGCATGACTGTATCATCAAACATCGTATCTTTTATTCCCTTTGTGGCATCGATGGCATTAAGGGGCACCGGCGTGTCACCCTTGCATAGCTCATTCTTGATGTAGCCATATCCATAGTGCTCATACAGGACATACTGCTGATACCCGGATTTGTAGGGGGTCTTGAAAACAACTTCCTTCACCCGGTCCCGGTTCCGGACAATCTCAACCCGCTCTCCTGGATACCACTCCAGGATTGGATACTCACTGACGGTCGTGTCAACCGTGACCTTGAAGGCGCCGTCCCCGATGTACAGGACCTCCTTCAAGGCCTTCTCCAGCTTACGAGCGAACTTATTATCCTTTGCAATGTCCTCCCACAGCTGCCGCTGCTGGTCGTTACCTGCAAAATCAAAATCGTTCATGTCATTCAGGACGATAGCCGACAGGATACGGATAATCAGCCCGGGCAGGCCGGTATGTATCTTGCGCATCTCCATACCCGGTGTACACCTACTGGCCCAGAACTTGTATTTGTCAGCGTACTCTGGAGCCTGCTGATACATCTGCTCCAGCTCGTTACCATCACCACGGTACCAGATGCGATTTCGGATGGCATTGGCCTCGAAGTCCAGGACCTCGTTAATCTGGATGCAGTTCCCGCTGGCCGGCACCACGTTCAGCCAGCTGCGGATGCCCCGCTTGATAGTCTCATTCATGTTGTTCAGCCACCTCATTTCTTCTCAGCCTCCTCAAATCCAATCAGGTTCCGGTATGGTATCCATGCATACTGATTGGCATTAATGGTATGGTCATTTCGGTCCTCCGGCTTGTCCTTCTCGTCATCCCAGCTGTACCGATCCAGTTCGGATAGATGTTCCACGCAGGTATCCACCACCAGGTAACAGCCCTGTTGTATCCAGCCCAGCTGCAGGTTGATACGGTCAATGATTTCCAGCTGTTTATATGCATCCCAGAAGTTATACAGACAGCCTTTAAGCCGTTTATACTTACGCAGCTCCGTGATGGTTGCCTGGTCCGCATTGTCTATATACACATCCTTGGCAAAACCCCAGTCCTTGCGGCACTGCTCCAGGAAAGACACAAACTTAACCGCTGTATCACTGGGGGCCAGCGGGACATCCAGTTTGGCGTTGTTATAGACCTTCTCAGCCAGAGTGACAAGCTTCCGGTCATCCGTAATCCCCTGAAATATCATGGCTATGGTATCCGGGGACTTGCTAGAATAGGACGTATCCAGGGCTGCTGTGAACTTCTTGAATTTCAGTGTCTTGGCCTGCTGGACTGTGATGACATGCTTAGACCGCTCAAAGTTGGAGAAAATAAGGCCGGTTGCCTTACCACGCAGGCCTTGAATCTTATTCTTCCAGATTTTCGTTCCTTTGGGCGTGTTCGTCATAATCTGGTCCAGCTTCTCCTTACTCAGGCCCAGGTTATGGACAAAAGAAAAGAACCAATGCACCCAGCCGGGTTTTGGTTCCTCCTGTAATTCATCCATTATCTCTTTTGGTGTTTCATCTTCCCACTCAGGCAGTGGCCTGGAACAGTTGATATACTCCTTATACACATCCAGGCCCGGGTCATCCGGGTTGAGCGTGGCCATCAGGTAATCGCTTCTCATGGCGGCCTCACGCACAAACTCAATGTCTGCCGTGTTAATCTCATCAATGTACAAGCATCCGTACTGGCCGCCCAGTGCATCCTTCCACTTGCGCTTGTTGCCGTAGCCGACAACAAAGATAATCTTATCGCCGCCGGATGTGTGGAAGAGGATGTGAGGCATGTCATATCCACCGCCGCCGTTGCCCTTGTACTCCACCAGTACGCCGAAGTCATCCAGGATGCCCAGGTCCTTCTGGATGATGTTTTTTTCAGCGGCGCCTGTATCATCCGCAGCCAGGATGTGCAGCTTTTTGGGCGATTCGGCTACCTTGAGCATAAATTTAAACAACCCTACTGTAGTCTTGCCGGCAGCCGTGGTACCTTCCAGGAACTCCACCGGGGCGTCACAGCGCAGGAACGCCTTGTACTTATCCGACAGCAGCAATCTCTCCGCACTCATTAGCCACCGCCACGCATCTGCTGGAGCAGGTCATCCAGTTTGGTCTTTTCGATATCGAGGCCACCGGACAGCTCCACCTTATCCTTAAACATCCCCAGATGGCGCCCCAGGAGCTCCAGGGCTCTTACCCTATCATAGGTTTTCACGTTTATTCCAAACTTAGTTTCTTTGATTGCGGAGATAGCCGCCCGCTTCTCCTCTGGCAGTTCTTCGGTCGGGATTATTCGAACCACATCCCTTGTCTGCATCTGACCGGTATCTGGATCCACAACATAAGAGTTGTTCCGGATAACCGGCTCCCGCACAACATGTGCAAAATCGGTGCCGTTTGCACTGGCAATCTTCCGCAGCTCCTCCAGCACCCAATCTTGGGTAATCTCAGTACGCTTTTCCCGGTCCTTCATGCGCTCCTGGATATATTCCGCAACCTTAGTATTTCTTAGCAGCTTACTACCGTTGACCGCCGCGGCCTCATCCTTCTTGCAGCTCGGATACGCAACCTTGTAAGCCCTGGTGGCATTAAGGTCAATCAGGTATTCATCTGCAAATATCTTCTGTTTTGGCGTTAATGCCATCTGGCTCACCTCCAATCGTTTTGGTAAAGAAAAAGAGCCGCCCGGAGGTGGCCCCTAATCATCGCCTTTTATATGATAAATTATGGCTTTTCTTCCTCATCTATCATTTCAAGAACTCTTGTCACAGCATATATATTGAACAGTTGAAAAATTGTAGAAACGAAACTAACTGTCCTCCACAGTATTATTCCAATAAAAATAAAATAAACCGCAATTAAACTTACTGCAATCACATTATTTACTATCATGTTTAAAAATAATGTAAAACTGTCAGGCAAACAAAACATCACTATTTTCATAATCAATGTTACAATTATCGCAATAACATACAATAGCATTAAATATACAAAATTCTCATTGATATCTTGTAATCTACTCTTTTCTCCTCCGTCACATACTTTTGTGTCTTTTAGAAGTTGAAGTAACATCTGTTTATTCATAAAGGCTTGTAGCAAGGAATATCCAGTGAAAATTACTCCGAAAAGTGCTAGTGAAACATTTAAAATAGCATCTATACTTTCTCTGAAAATAGTGACTGTTTCTTTATGAATTCCGACTATGGAACCGAGGATACAACATATAACTACTAATATCCATCGTGATTTCCTATTCTTCTTTTCAACTTTAAGAGCTTTGATTGCTTTAAAAAGTAACTTTTCAGAAGGTTCAGATTGAAGTAATTGTTCAATATTATCAAGATTTAAATTATCCATAATCATCCCCCTCCAAAATTGTTTATTTTTCCTTACGAACAAATTTTATTATTTTCCCTTGATTTCTCAAATATATTTTATTATTTTCCTCACTAGTATAATTTATACTGTCAATTTCTTTTCCCTGATTAATCATGCTGGATAACTCTGCATTTCTCTCTCCATCGGGTACGCGCATTTTTCTCCTATCAGATATTTCATTATACTTAATCGTGGATTCCCCTTTTCTTCCTGGATACTTCGCCACCACAATAGGCTCAACTGTACCTTCCGCTGCCTCTACTACCTCTATAACTCCATTAATATTCTTTGGTGATCGGTATGTTACCGATCCCCGATCACTTCCTATTTTTCTACGCAATTCTTTTGATATCCCGCTCATTATCTCAGATAAATCTATATCTCCATCACCATTCAACGGATAAAACTTCAAAGTCAATGTTGAAATTTTTTCTACCTGTTTTAATGCCGCTATCATGCCACCCTTAGGCGGTATTCCCACGACACTGACAAGAGGAATTGGAAGCTGCTCTTTCTCCTGCTCCATTCTTGCATGGTTCTCTCTTGCAACGTACGTATCTAAAACATACTTAACAGTTGAGCGGAAGCTGTCCAAAGATGGACTTCCTTTTTGATTTTCAACTAAAATCATTCTATGATTTTTTAGGTAAATTATAAAAGTAGAAAATGGAGCCGTTGGATAAACATCATTTCTTTCGACCAAATTCCCGTTCTCATCAAACATAGATTTAACTTCAAGAACTGTACTTTTAACAATCAACCCTGTCAATATATATTCACAATCCGTATCCTGATTAACTTCAATATCCATAAGCAAATAGGTATTATCCCCTTGGCTTCTTGTAATTCCACTTTTCAAAGCCGGCATTAAAATAGTGTCAAAATAATCCAGTAACGGACTCTCATCTTTGTCCCCCATAAAAACTACATTAAAATTAGCCACTGATACCTTTTTCTCATTATTTGCACTTTGCTTTTTATCCATTTTATGTCCCCCAATTCGACGTTTTTCTTACATTATATCACACACCGAATGGAAAGAATATACAAATATCCCCCTCCCAATTCCACAAATCTTACAAAAACACATCCACATCTTCTCTTCGTAACCACAGTATAGAACAAATGTTCGATTCTGTCAAATTAGAATATTTAATGAGTATAAGCTACTCATAATAAAAGGACACCCTATCTCTAGGATGCCCTAATCGTATCTGGAAAACGTCATGGGGGATAAAACCAGATACATCACTGCTTGCATACCCTGCGGCATTGTCCCGTTAAAGTACAGGCCTGTCTTATGAGGGATTACACAAAAACCGGCTAATCAGCCACCAGGCTGTAACGCCTGGTAGCCGCTATTTGTGGGGGAGGGTGCAAAATCAATCAGCTTTCCGCTTCATCCAATTCTGCATATTACAATTATAAATCATCCAAACGGACATGACAAGGACACGATTTTGACACGCTCCTGTCAAGTATCTAATCCAGCATGAGGGCATCAGCCCCAAAGAGATATACACTAAGAATCCCCGTAAGTTCCGTTATCCACCGCCTGGCTGTCCGCTCCCCATATCCGTAAATCTCTGCAATACTTTCGTATGTCATCCCATCCAGATAGAAATACTTGAATGCCAGATACTTCTCATGCGTATTCTTCCGACACTCCTCATCCTCCAGGAGCCTCAAGCACTTGTCTATGTGTCCTATCATGACAATACTCCGGAGCTTGCTCTTGAGGATACTGTTGATAAAGATATCTTCCTCTGTGAACTCCTCCAGTTCATCGCCATTATCCATGTCGGACAGTTCTGCCACTCCCTCCTCCACGCTCTGACAGATGCGGTTATAATTCTCCATCAGCTTCTTGGTGTTCTGGAATACCTTTATTCTCTTTTCCCTCCGGAGTTGCTTCTCATGCTCCTTAAGGGCTTCCCTTGCGGCCAGCCTGGCCACTTCCTCCAATGCTACCGTCTGTTTCACCGGCATCACCTCCTCCCGCATCCAGGTACGGGCACGCCCAGCACCCGTACCGTATCCTGCCCTTGTTGTTGCGCTGGCCATCACACCCGTGATGCCCGTTGTCTATGTAGCATTGTCTCATAGTACCGTATCACTCCCTTCGGCAGCCTGCGCAGTCCCGGAACCGGGCACAGGCTGGTGTACATGTAGGCTGGCGCCGTTCGGATACGCTCCTTGATTGCCTCGTCCGCCTGGGCGGCCAGGGCCTTGCTGCGGTCGATGCGGCTGACCTTGGACTGCTTACTGCTTTTCTTTCTCATAGGCACCACTGCCTCATTACGTCTGTTACCACCTTTAGGAGCTGTACTGCAAGATTCAGTCCTATATAAAATCCTGCTCCTACGATGATGCCAAAGCTGTACCATTCAAGTACCTTTTTAATACACTCCTTGCACATCTCCTGCTTCTCCTTTCGTATCAAAGTATCTAGTCGATAACAAAATCAAACCAGTGACAGTTAAAATCTGTCTCTTTTTCCGGAATTGACATACAGGCACCCACCGCATCTTTCACGTATAGTTCACCGTTAATTTCTATGACAGTCATGGGATAATAGCCAAATCTTCGTACTTTGCAGTCGATTTTTTTACCCACAAGGTCTTTTGCGTTGCCCTGATATAATTTCATTTATTTTTCCTCCTCCAAATTCTAATTCTGATTACAACCGGCATCCCCAGGTTCCTTCACAAGTTCCTTGTCCATCTGCCTTATTACCTCGGGCCACTCACACAACCCGGTGTCCTCTATCGCCACTGTTCTCCAGCTGCAGGTATCGCAGTCCTTACCATCATCCCACGACTGTGCCATCCTTCGGCACTCCTGGTAATCCTTCTCCATCTCGTCCGACACATCCAGGCGCAGCTCCGTATGCGGCGCCGGGAATAATTTAATCTTTCTCACGGTTCTCCTCCTTCATCTCCTTTAGAACTCTGCACACTGTCCCTTCATGCAGCCCCATATCATCCGCAATCCACCGGTTGCTCCGGCCTGCTTCATGCAGCGCCATCACCTTGCCTTTGTCTACCCTCTTGGCCCGTTTGGGATGACCGTCCACTGCGGACCTATCTTCCACGCCGGAATCCCTGGATCCGCTTTTATTTTTGTCAATGGGGGGGGCACCACGCATCATACGTTCAAGCTCGAAATTATCCATTGCAGGTTCGTTCCGGAAGAACAGGCAGCCCTCCAGCAGGTTTTGCAGTGTATCCGGGGAATAGTCCGCCCATCGTTTCGGCTCCGAGGTATTCGGCGCCATAATATTAATCTCCTGGCCTACGGCAGCCAGCCGCAAGGCCTCTATCATATCAATCTGTTTCACGAACATAATCCTTAACCTCCTCCAGTCTGCTGATTGAGACTTCATACGCAATCCGTTTCTCACACTCGGCCTCACTTAGTTGCTTCACATATTCCCTACTCTGTACCCGGCCCCATGTCCTGACCCTACTCCCCACCTCAAGACCGGATGCATACCGGGCATTCCGGGCCCAGCTAATGCATGGTATGTAATCAGACTTGCCATATGGTCGGTTGACGGCCAGAAGGATGTCCGCAATCTCTCGTCCCAGGGGAGTCCTGCGATAAACCGGCGGCTTACAGATATAGCCGTCCAGGGATATCCTGTTTGTTTTTGTATAATCTGTAAATTCTTCCATGAAACGGACTTCCCGGACAAAAACGGACAACTCCAGGCGGTTTCTGATGCCCTCATGGCGGTTATAGGAACGGAACTGGCCAATGGCCTCCATCGTACCCCCGGAATAATCCCGGCGCACATCCAGCAGACGTTCGGACACCATTAACGGTAGGATATCCTCCTGGCCACTGAGCCGCCTCACAGCAACATCCACCATATAAAAGCCTTCTCCAAAAGCCTCATGGCTAAAGGTAAATTCCGATACAATCTCACCAATTACACTTACCTTGTTGTTTTCAATCATTTTTTCTGACATAGTACATCCTATCCTTTCTTCACCTTCTGAATCTCTTTCAGTTTCTCAATCAATAATCCCCGGTTCGTCTCACAATCCCGGAATAACTTCCCATCCCGCAGCATATAGTACTCATGCCGGCCGTAACCATCATGATATTTGGCCTCATAGCTTCCTGACGCATATCCATCGAATATCCTTGCGTGGTATACCTTCACCACCATGCTGGTGCCGTCCTCCAGGTCATACCGGTAGTACCGCTCCCCGGTCTGCTCTGTTTCAATCCATAACGGCCACGTCTCATATGCATCCACAAAGGCAGCCCGTTGGTCATTGTTCTTAAGCACCGGAAGCGCTGGCTGTTTGGGTTCTTCTGGCTCCGGTTCTTCCAGATTACACAGCATACCCGCAAGAGCTGCCACCAGTATCTTTTTCTTCCGGAGCAACTTTTTTCTCTTTTTTCGGCTTCATTGCCCTGATAACAGGTATCTTCATATCAGGGGTGACCTGCTCCCTCAGCTCCTCACTCATGGGGAGCATCTCTATCAGCTGACTGACGTTGTACACCTCATACTGTTCTTCCAACCTGGGCAGCTCCCCCGGCTCTATCGGAATGCCGAACTTATCGTACAGGTTGATGCACCTGGACGCCCAGGACTTGTCCTTGCCATATTCATCACCCAAAAACTCGTTAAAGCTGTCGTAACCTTGTCCCTGCCACAGCTTTTCATCCCGGATGATTTTCAGGTAATAACCGAAGCCTACAAAACCATTTTTGATATCCTTGTAGGCTATATTGGCCAGCCGCCTGGTATCTATAAAGGTCAATCCTGTTTTCTTAACTTCCTCCATCACTTTTCCCCTTTCACTCTGCTTATTCTGGCTTTAAGGGCCGTAAGCAATGAATCCTGGGTAACCTGCTTATTCTGCAGGGCTGCCATGACATCCTCATCCATGCATCCGGATACAATCAAATGGTGTATGATAACATTATCCGTCTGTCCCTGCCTGTGCAGCCTGGCATTTGCCTGTTGATACAGTTCCAGGGACCAATTAAGGCCAAACCATACTATGATGTTTCCACCCGCCTGGAGATTGAGTCCGTAAGCGGCACTTGCCGGATGCGCCAGGAGTACATCTATCTTCCGCTCATTCCACTGGCTGATTACGCCCGGGCCCTTAAGTTCCGCTACCCTAAGTCCCTTCGGAAGGCACTTGATGATACGGGACTTGTCATGCTGGAAGTTGTAGAATACCAGTATCGGTTTCCCCTGGCTGCCTTCCACAATCTCCTTGAATGCCTCCAGCTTCTCACCATGGACCTCCACTGCATTCTTGTCATCGTCATATACCGCGCCATTACAGAACTGGAGGAGCTTCCCGGTCAGCACAGCCGCGGATCCCGCATCCAGCGTGGCCTCGTCCACCTCCAGAAGCATCTCCTGCTCAAACTTCTCATAGGCTACCTGCTCCTTGGCGTTTAACCGGACGTGTATGATATTATCGATGCGCTCCGGAAGCTGCAGGTAATCCTTAGCCTGGAGGCTAATACAGATATCCGCTATCTGCTGTTGGATCACTTGGTCGGCCCCTGGCAATGGCGCGTATGAAAAGATGGTGTCCCGGTTCCTGGATGCCGGGGAGAAGTATTCATCCCTGTATTGGCCTATCCTTGTCCCCAGCCGCTGTCCCTGGTCAAGCAGGTATATCTGTGACCACAGGTCCAGAAGGCCGTTTGGCGCCGGTGTACCGGTCAGCCCATAAATTCGGCGTATGTGGTTCCTCACCAGGCACAGGCTCTTGAAACGCTTGGCCTGCGGATTCTTGAAACTGGACAGCTCATCTATGATTACCGTGTCAAACGGCCAGGCGTTGCGGTAATGGTCCACAAGCCATTGCACGTTATCCCGGCTCAGCACATACACATCTCCCGGGGTATTAAGGGCCTTTATCCGCTTTTCTCTGCTGCCAAGCACGGGGATAATCCGAAGCAGTTTCAGATGGTCCCATTTCCCGGCCTCTCGGGTCCAGGTATCCTCCGCCACTTTCTTGGGTGCTATTACCAACGACTTCCCGACCTCAAAACGGTTATACCGAAGGTCATTGACCGCGGTCAGGGTAATCACGGTCTTCCCAAGGCCCATGTCCAGAAACAGCCCCAGGGCAGGGTCCGTTATCATACGGTTGATGCAGTATCTCTGGTAATCGTGCGGTACAAACTTCATGGCTGCTCCCGCTTTCTCGATTCCTCAAGGAATTCCTTCAGTTTCCAGTCCTGCCAGGCCGGATCCTTTCCCGCATCTGACGCTATGTACATGATTGCCCTGCCTATATCTGGCTCCCGGTCAAGCACACAAGCTGCGCACCCCAGTTCCCTTAGGGCATGTATCCTTTTACTCTGCAGTACTGTCGCTTTCTTCCCCTCCTGTTTAAGCTCCACGAACCCGATGCGGCCTCCAGGAAGGACCACCAGCCGGTCCGGCACGCCGGCATTACCGGGGGAGACAAATTTGAATGCGATACCGCCACATTTCTTCACTGCTTCCGTGAATTTCTTTTCAAGCTCTTTTTCTAGCATTTTGGCGCCTCCTCTTTATCCCTTGGCAACAACGGGCTACAGCATTCTATATATATATATACGCGTATGCGGGCGCAGGGGTATTATATATACATTACCCTTTATTTTATATTTTTATATATAAGAATGTTGCTACTGTTGCTTAAGGGCTTAAGCCTTGAAAATCAAGGGTTTTTACAGCAACATTGGATTGTTGCATCCTGTTCCCGTTGTTGCCTTTTACAATTTTTGGAATGTTGCCGGGCGACAATCTAATCTTGCCTCCTGGCTTAAGACATGTCCCCTCTGTTTTCCATAGTATGGGCCGAATGGAATGGCTCCGGAGCTCCGTTCCCATCCAGGCAGACCGGATAGTATGCTGTTGATTTCATGGGCATCCGACTTCTTCATCATCTTCAAATCCCCATAAAAGCATTCACACCATATCTCTGCTGCGCACACCCTGTCACGCGGCAAAAGCAGGTTCTCATCATAATCCCGCCCCGCAAAGTTCCAGAACTCTCTCCTGGCTGCCAGGTCCTTCCGGCTCCAGTCAACCGGTATCTTTCTGCCCAGGAACTCCCGGATGATACCCTCCTTAGGATTGCTTTCCTTATGCTCCTCCTGCTGGCGTACCGCTTCTTCCGCCACGGCTCCCTCCAGAAACAGCTTCTCGCCGCACTGCCATCTCATAAAGGCCTCCGCCCAAATCTGGTCCACCTCACCCGGCAGCTGCCCAAACACATTTTTTCTGCTGGGGATTTTTCCAAGGTCAATCGGCCAGAACCGCCTGTTGCCTGTCTGGTCTTTCAAGAACTCTTTGTCATTGGTTGTTCCTACGATGATGCAGGAACGCGGAAATGGCTTCGTCCGCCTTCCGTACGGCTCCCTGTAGACATCTTCTGTTTTACTCATGAACTGTTTGACTGTGTTCATTTCTGACTTATTCATACCGGCCAGTTCCCCGGCTTCTATAATCCAATATCCCTGTATGAGCTCCGCGGCGTCTTTGCCCTCAAACGTTGCCAGGCTGTCAGAATACCAGTCCCTTCCCAGGAAGCGGAAGAAGGTACTCTTTCCCACTCCCTGGGCTCCTGACAGTATCAGCATGCTGTCAAACTTAATTCCCGGAACCATTGCCCTGGCCACGGCTGCCGTCAATGTCTTGCGCATGGCTTCCCTTGTATAGGTACTGTCCTCCGCCCCAAAATAATCAGTCAGCAGGGTATCAATACGAGGAATACCATCCCAGACCAGCCCGGTCAGATATTCCCTTATCTTATGCTGCTTATGGTTTGTCGCATATACAGCCATTGCATCATATATCCTCTCTTTCCCGGTTATCCCGTATACTTTCTCTATATAATGCCTGAGCCCGGAGTCATCCTCGTCCGCCCAGGCTCTCAGCTTGTAATTGTCCTTCGGCGCCTCCCAAGGCATGGCCTGTCCAACAACCGCCCTGTTTGCGAACTCATCATGCCAGAACCGCCCGTTCAGTTTTGGGTCATGGTTCAGTATAATGAGGACATTGTCGATGGTATTGAGGGGCTGCCCTGTCCGTGAGCTGCACTTAAGCTCTCCCATCCATTCAAAATCCGGGACTACCTCTGTCTCCCCCTGGTCAGGCTGTGAAAAGTCCTCCTGAGCCTTCCTGTACCGCTCCAGGGCCATTGCCTTGGATACCGGCTCCTGCTGCAGGGCAAACTCACACATGGCCTTAAATGATGGCAGCTGTGTCACTGGGGTTTCCGGTTTCGCGTCATAATCCTCCTCGTTGAATTTATGGAGGCGGACCAGGTCGAACGCGTTGCAGAGTTTCCCGCTGGCCGGATCCGTGGCATGGTGGCTGTACAGGAAGTTCCCGCCGTCATATAATACGGCGCCGCCCATGGTTGATCCCTCGCTGTATGTATACCGGCCCTCCCCGCAGGGGATGTACGCATCCGGTATAAACTGTGCGATGGCTTCCGTCACATCGTATGCCCGGCAGAACGCGCCTACCACCCCCTGCTTTTCCAGCGGGTTACCCTGTTTCTTTGCCGACCGGTCGCGGAGCTTTGCGGCCCCCGGTACCTCAGGCCATTCTGCCACGTTGCGCCAGTTTTGGTAGAGCCTTAGAACCCCGTCCTTTGACAGGAATGGCTTATCCCCATAAAGAAATACATACTCGCTGTCCGCGCTGCAGCTTGGCCAGTACATGAGCCGGACCGGCTCAAACGTGGTAGGGTCAAATATCTGTATCCCCAGGAAAGCCGCCACCTTCCGGGCTATAGGCTCATATTCATCGGCCGTGCATGCCACGTCCAACGGGAGGATGATGCGCAGCCTGGGGGCCGCGCCCTCATGTTTCCTTGTGGAATATACGGCATAGGAACACCCCAGTGCCTCCACGGCATTCAGAACCGCCTGTGTCCCTCCCGGGATGATGTTGTCCGCATCCAGTGTCACCAGGTGCCTGTCACCGGCGTTCTCATTCCTGCGGGCCTCCCCGTTCAGTTCCCCGCCGACAAAGCCTCCGACATCCTTTAATTCATCCTGACGCGCCTTCGTAAGCCCTTTATACTCCGCAAAGGTTTCACCCGTGCGTTCCGGCCTGGATATCCGTTGGACGAAGTCCGACCACAGGAGCTCCTGCCGGTGCCATGACGTGGCTTTCCTGCTCGTACCTACTGATATTCTGATTTTCCTGTCATTCACGAACATAAGCCTACTCCTTTTTGTAATAATCTCCTGTGAATCCATCCGCATTCAGAGGAAGCCCCTCAGCCCATGCCGGAGGCCTGCACATGAGGCTTATTGCCTCCTCCAGACTCTGCCTGCCGCCCTTGGGAATTTCCAGTATCACCTCGTCATGGATGTGGAAGTTAATCCGGTATCCTGCCGTATGCAGGTTCACCATGGCGTTGGCCAGGCAGTCTCTTGCCACGGCCTGTACGATATTCTCCGTGAGCTTGCCGCCGTAGGTCGGGAGCAGATCCCACTTATGGCTCTTTTGATTCTGCCCCATGAAATATATCCGCTTGTAATTCCTCTCGTCCGGAATCATCCGGGGTTTAAGGTAGAACAGCTTACGGCCGCTCGGCAGAGTGATCATCATCCGGTCTGCGTCCCTTGAGAAGGAAATGCCGTTCGGCAGGGATGATATCACACCATATTCCACGCATTCCGCCGCGTGCCGCTCTATGCTGTACCACAGGTCCACAATCCGTTTGTTTGATGCCCGCCATCTCTGTACGATGTCCGGCAGTTCTTCCTCATGAAGGCCCATCCGCAGGGCGCCCATCTGGATAAGTGCTCCGGCGGCTCCCTGGTATCCCAGGGCAAGCTCTGCGACCTTTCCCTTACTGCGCAGGGCGTACTCCGGGTTCCCCTTCCTTATCTTCTCTATCGGTACCCCGAACATGGTACTGGCCGAAGCCTCGTAAATCTTCCCGTGTGTCCGGAACACCTCCAGACGCCATTCCTCCCCGGCCAGCCAGGCAATCACACGCGCTTCTATGGCTGAGAAATCGGCCACGGCGAACATATACCCGTCTCCCGGTATAAAGGCCGTGCGTATAAGCTGAGAGAGCGTGTCAGGCACATTCCCATATATAACCCGGAGGGCATCCATTTTTTGTTTCTGTACAAGCTCCCTGGCCGTATCCAGGCTGTCAATATAGTTACGCGGCAGGTTCTGCACCTGCACGAGCCTTCCGGCCCATCTTCCCGTACGGCAGGCCCCATAGAACTGCAGGAGCCCGCGCACCCGGCCATCATCACACAACGCATCCTGCATGGCCTGGTACTTCTTCACCGAGGTCTTTGCCATCTCCTGACGTATCCGAAGCATAGCCTGTACGTCATCGGTTCCGGATTCCTGAGCCAGGAGGTCTGCAACCGTCTGCTTGTTCAGGCTCTCTATCTCCACGTCCGCATTGTCTATGACCCATTGTTTGAGCTGGGCTACGCTGTTCGGATTCTCCAGCCCTGTGATATCCCGGGCCTTTTCCGTGAGTTCCTCCGTCATTTGGGCACTGATTGCCAATGCTCCGTCTATCAGGACCGTATCGAGGGCCACCCCGCCGATGTTAATGGTCTGGTCAATCACCCATAACTGATGCTCAAATGCAGGCACGGGATATTCCGCCAGCCGGTTCTTGATTTCCCGTTCGGTCACCACATCCTGGCCACAGTATTCCTTAAACAGCTTCCACTTATCCGGGGCATGTTCCGGAAGATTCCTGGTACGCCCACCGTTCCGTTTCGTACGGGCGCATGGGGTACAGAAATATTTAATCAGGGACTTACCAGTAGACAGTTTCCGCTTGTCTTCGGGAAATTCCATGGCCCTGCCGATGGCGTCCAGCCCTCCTGCATATCCGCAGTACCAGGCATGGACCATGGTGCATTGCCATTGCTCCAGATGTGTCTCAAAGAACTTACTGAGGCAGTAATATTCAAATGCTGCATTGAATGCCGTCTTCATGACTTCGGGCCTGTGCAGATCCATGACCGTGAAATACGGGATTTTCTCCCCCTGTGCCAGGTCTACGACCTGTACCGGATTATCGTCATAAGCATAGGCAAACAGAAGGATTTCAAAATCAGGGGACTGTACATATTTGTACAGCCCTGATTTCCGGATGTCTACACTGCTATATGTTTCTATGTCAATACTCAGGGTCCTCAAATCCCCATCACTCCCCCGGCTGGCAGCGGCCTTCCCGTCACCGGGTCAATCGCCTGCTGGTACTGCGGCAGGGCCCCCGGCTGCGGTGCTGAATACCCAGACGCCATTGCGGAAGGATATCCGCCCATTGCTGGCTGCTGGTATGGCTGCATTTGCTGTGCAGGTTGGGAATACCCCATAGCCTGATATGCCGGCTGGCCGTACCCGTTCGGGGCTGCCGCGGAACCTGCATACGCATTGGACCCGCCGAAGTCTTCTTCTGCTGTCGTCCTGCCGGACAGGGGTTCCCCGTCGGCAATTTTCTGCACGTTGTTAAGTCCGCATCCCACTCCGCGGTTACCATTTGTATTGTATGGATAAAAGTTGACGGTTGCCCGGGCATAGCAGCCGGAATAAAATGCATTTGGGTCAAGGATTGGCTGGATGTTGATATCCACCACGGAAGGCCTGGTCCTGCTTGATGCACGCAGTACCCAATGGCCCCGGCACTCCTCTCCCCAGGGCTCTCCGTTCTGTTTGGTCCCGTCACCGTCATACAGGGGCATGGATGGCCTTGCCGGCATCTGGCCGCCAAACGTTTTCTGCAGCCCCTCCTGAAGAGCACGGTTCATTTCTGCCACAATTGCATTGTATGTATTCACATCGGATTTTGGGATAAGCATGGTTATCTGATATTTGGCCTCCCCACCACCTGGCGGTGTAGATGGCTCAAACACATGGGCGTAACTTGCCCTGAATCTTCCAACTAACATGTTTTTTCTTCCTCCTTATATTGATTCTCCCCACCGAAATCCTCCTGTGGGGTAGTGTCCTTTTGGTATGGTGGACGCTTGTCCTCCTTAGGTGCAAGCGTGGGTTTTCCTTTTGGTTTCACAATAAACGGCATAAGGATTGTGTTGTAGTCATCCTTATTGATCAGTTTCTCCGCCTCAGTCAGTGTTACCGGAATCCGCTCGTAAAACAGGGCCTTCTTATATCCGGCCTCCACCAACGCGGCATACGCCTTATCTGGGTCGGGGAGCTCCCGGTTGCTCCTGCCCTCCACCAGTTTCCACCCTGGAACATCCTCATCCGCCAGCAGTTTGTCGAGAGCGGCCGCGCGGACCTTCTTGATCCAGGGTGCTACGAATTCGAGAAGGGGAAGGAGGGAGCCAATTTCATCATTGGTCAGGAGTTCTGCGGGTATCATCTTCCCTGTAATTGGGTCCGTATGTTTCTGCAGGGCCGCCATGTTTTCCTCCATCCGGAACCGGCAGGTTCCCGCGGCAGGACAGAAGCAGTCGTCACACCAGGAGCCCTGCCTAAAATCTCCCTTGCCTTCCCAGGCCAGTTCCGCTGCAGGCTTTACGGTCTGCTCTGACCAGGTGTGGAGCCGACTGGCTGAAAGTTCCCATCGGGAGAAATTCTTTGTCCGTGGCTGCACAATATGCAGGATGACCCGTTCTACAGGAAATACAATTCCGTACTCAGCAATAGCCCCGACCGCATACAGCATCATCTGCGGATTTTCCTCCGCACTGACTGTAATGCCCTTACCATACTTGAAATCCACCACATGGCAGTCTGTACCGCTCAGAATGATACAGTCAGAGAAGCCGTAGCCATCCCGGGCAACATGCCCGTAATGGACTTCCTTTTCAATCACAATCTTAGGCGGCACCGGATAGCTGTAGGCTATCTTCTGTATGTAGTCCACATATTCGTCCGTATAGCGCTCCATCTCAGGGTCATACTGCCCGTGCTTCTTTAATTGATTGTGTGCAGTTTTGAATGTCTTTTCTGGCATACCCGGCTCAATGAACAATTTCCGCAGCTTCAACTCACAGATATCGTGAGCCAGCGTACCTTCTTCCGCGTAGTCAGAGGTTGATTCCGGAAATGCTTCGGACAGTCTCGCAGATGGCGGGCAGTTTATCCATCGTTTGGCACTGGATGCCGACAACAACGCGTGTTTCCTCTCTTCTGCCATTAGATGTTTGCACCTGCCCCTCTCAACTGCGTCACAAGTTCCGGATACCGTTCAACCGGCACTTGCATAAGGGACATTGCGCCAAACTGTCCCAGTATCTGCGTCACATAGTCCCGCTTGCCCTGGTCGATGAGTCCGGTCAGTGCAATGGCTATCTGGTCCTGGGTATAGGATTGTGTGGTGGCTGTCGTTGGCAGTGCTCCCTGACCGGCCTGGCCCGTGAAAGGCTGTTGGTATTGCATCATACCCGGCTGTCCTGCAGCTGCAGTACCAGTACCAGGAAGGCCTGACTGCTGCGGCCCCGAAGTTACCGGTCCTGGGTTCTGATAGTTCCCAGCCATCTGCGTTGACTGCGGGCCGGCAGGAGTAGATTCACTAAAGGAAGCAGTCATTCCTCCCTTTCCTAACGCCTGCGCCAGGTTATTGATTGCCTGTGCGATTGTATCGAGTCCTGTAATATTAATGTTCATGTTTGCCATCTTCGTTTTCCTCCGTTTTCATATTCATGGTTTCCGTTGTATTCTCTTCCCTGCAGGAGCATTTCTCCCCCGGGTCAAGATAGGCCCCACAATGAGGGCATCGGATATAATAGCTCATGCGGCGTGCCTCCTTTTATGGTTGATTTTTCAGCCATAATCCCTTACAATAAGAATGTGCTAAACTATTTGTCCATGGGCCTCTTGCGGTTGCCGCCGCTGGGGTCCATCTCTTTTGCCCTAAGCTCGTCCAACATCTCCAACAGTACACTGTGGCTGTGGTTGTCATCTTGTCCTGGTGTGTAATCAAGGGCAAACTCCAGGGCCGTTATACGTCTTGATATATCAAACATCCTGACACCTCCCTACTCCTTGGCATAGACAGACTTGGTATCGTTGTCATATACCAGCCGCAGCGTGTCGCCGGCACTATCCACAATCATGGCCTCGTTGTTATGTACGGTCAATTTAAAATAGCGCATCTCAAAACCCTCTGACTGCAGCCACTTGCGGATTGCGTACTCCGCGATGCTCTTTGCACCTTTAATCACTTTCCCCTTCCTCCTTTCAAAGTCTCACACCCATGGCCAGCGCCATGACCACTATAGATACCATCCACATCACCAGCAGCCAAATGACCGCCGGCACAATCCATTTAGCTGCCCTCATGATTGGGCCGTCCCGGCGTCTCCTGCGGTGTCTGAAGGTCACCATACGCCTGTGCCCCATGATGTTGGTGAGTACCGCTGTTCCTGGCCCGGTGATGTCCACGCGCCAGCCGGGATACTGGACCGCTGCTTTGGCGCGGATGCGGTGCTCCGCAAATGTTTTAGCTCTCATTGGCTTGTCTCTCCTTTCTATGCTTGTCCTCCATGGCCGCCCTTAGGCGGTCTTTCTCTTCCTACGAAATCCCAGTGGAAGCATTAGATTGTCCTGCAGCGCATAGGCAATGCGCCTTTTTTCTTCATCAGTCAGTGATTCCATCGGAACATCCTGACCATCAATTTCTATGTATTTGAATACTTTTAATTTCTGCACTATCACCACCCCTCCCTGGTAGATTGTATGCGGTACCGGTTGTACTTGTTTCCATCCTCTCATAGTCCTTGCACGGATACCACCGTGTCCGTTCTGGGCACTGGCTATACCGGCAGGTTTTGCATGTCGTGTTGATATGTACCGCCTCCCTCGTTGCGTCTTGTCCCCCTCCTTGGTATACTGTACTTACAGGCCCCTGCCAGAGCCGAGTACATAGAAAGGGGAAAGTCACATGACACAAACACAAGACTACGCTATGCAAATAGCCAAAGATATTGTTGTTGCTAAATTATCAAATTCCGCTCCTGGAAGAACTAATGATGAAACTGGCGATAATATAGCAAAGATGTATGAGTCTATTTACAACAAAATCTATGAAATTGCTTCTAAAGAAGAAGCTGTTTAGTAATCCTGCGAGCTGGCCGACACCAATTCGGCCAGCGCCTTTATCATTTCTGGAAGAATCATTGAATCTTCCGTGCTTCCTGTCTGTTTTAATTCACCCTGAATCCAATCACAAATAGAATTGATTACTTTATCTATGCTCTTCATCCCCTCTCGCCTCCTTTTCTCATTGACACACATACGTAATAGTGGTATAGTTGTTTTATCGAACATGTGTTTGCTTAGGCAATTTTGTCCTCTTTTTTAAATAACTCCTCCAAGGACATTGTGGGGTCAATCAAATCCCGAATCCTTAGTACTTCCGACCAGGAAAACTCTGTTGACCCCTTAATTTTATTCCGCAATGATTTTTCCGAAATATTAAGCAAAAGTGAAAATTTTTCTATTGTAAATCCCCTTTTGCTAATTTCAAACTTCAAACGGTAGTACATGTTATCCTCCTTTCTATCCGTTAACGGTTATTTATTGAAAGTATATATCCTTTAACGGTAAAAGTCAACCCATTTTTTACATTTTCTTTCCGTTAACGGTAAATTTTGCTTGACTTAAAAACCGTTTGGCGGTAAAATATTACCGTAGGAGGGATTAAGGATGGGACTGGAGAAAATTGCAGAATACAAAAAAAAGTTAGGATTAACCACGGAGGAATTATCTGAAAAATCTGGAGTCCCTCTGGGAACGTTGAATAAGATATTAAGCGGTGCCACAAAAGACCCAAAACTTGAAACGCTTAAATCTATCGCTCATGTTCTTGGGTTGTCGCTTGATGACTTCGACGATAGAGAAAAGAAGGTGGTTCCAGAACCCACTTATGCGGATGTGGAACGCCTTGTGGCCAGAAATGGTAAGCAGATGTCTGTTGAACAGAAAATGCGTCTAATCAAACTACTGTCCGAAATAAATAATGAGGACTGATTTGATTGAATCACGATTTTATACTGAAAAAAGTACTAGAAACATATACCTTTTGTGAATTTAAGAAATTTCCATTTGACTGTATTTCAGCTATTAGAAAGTATGGATATCACGTCTATACATACAGCGAATTGAAAGAAAAGAATCCAGAAGTATATGAACTATGTGCCTCCTGTTCTGACGAGGCATATACTGAGCCATTTAGCCGGACAGTTGCTTACAATGAAGATAAACCATCAGATAGAATTATCTTCTCACTGGCCCATGAGCTGGGTCATATAGTGCTTGAGCATCCTTACAAAGCGGACTATTATGAGAAAGAAGCCAATTGTTTTGCAAGCTACGTATTAGCTCCCAGTATGGTAATCCATTACTGCCATTGCGAAAGTGCTTGGGATGTGCATAGACATTTCGGATTGTCGGACGAAGCTGCTCATAATGCCTTTGCCGCTTACCGTAGATGGTATAGCAGAGCCACACACAAAATGTATCCAGTTGATTGGGCGATGTATAGCTACTTTTATAAAACCAAGTCTAAAAGGTTTATTTGTGCTGAGACCGAATGTTTCTACTGTGGACGGACTTTTTATAACCGACCTGGTGATTGTATCTGTCCTATATGCGATGCTAAGGCCAGCCAGGAACCATATCCATTTAATGATTTGCTGTCACCAACGAGAATAATTCTGGGTTCTTTGAGAGCACAGTCATTGTAATATTATACATTGAGGAGGGTTCGTTATGGGATTTAAAGATTTGATGAAAAGCGCCGCCGATGGTGCAACGGGTTTGGTAAAAAATGAATTAGCAAAGAAGGATTCAGAAAGACAGCTGGCTACTAGAAGACAAAGCCAGGTCAGCGCGTTCATCACTATTAAAAATGGGCCTGCTGGCATGAATGGAGCCTGCACCATCCGACAACGCCAGGAAGACGGCCTGATTTATTTTGGAGTTGATGAAAATAGACTTTATGAATTGCTAGATTATTCTTGGGACGGACCTCTTTATGGCTCCATGACGAATACACAAACCACCGGAATCAGTAGCAGTCAGACAGTCAAAAAAGGAAAGGCCGGAAAAATGACAGCGGGGGCTGTCGTAGGTACTTTATTGATGCCTGGAATCGGAACAGCAGTAGGGGCAGCAATCGGCGCCGGAAGTAAAGGTAAATCTACTACACAGGGAAATATGTCATCTAACTCCAGACAAATGACACAGCATTTTGAGCAAGCCGGAACCGCGGTTTTGAAACTTCGGCGCATTGATGATGGAATGATATTCCCTATTTCCATAGCCTGCACTACTGAAATAGATGCTCAAATAAGGTGTTTTCAAATTAAAAAAGAACAATCAGTTGCCGAAGTATCTAAAAATACCACAGATGCCCTCAAGGGCATTAAAGCCCTAAAAGAATTATTGGATATGGGAGCCATATCCGAAGAAGAGTTTGAAACCAAGAAAAAACAGTTATTAAATTCATAATGGGAATGATTTATGATTAAAGAGCCTATGGCTTTTAATAAAACAAATGAAAAGAGGAAAAGAGTATGGGAAAAGAAAAACCAACAACAAAAATCTGTAAGCACTGTAAAACTGAGATACCTTATGGAGCAAAGATATGTCCACAGTGCAGAAAAAAACAAGGTCCAGGAGGGTGTCTTACGGCTATTATTATAGTAGTTGTGATTGGTTTGATTGGCTCTTGCTTTGGCGGCAGTAAAAGCAAAGAGGAAACCCCTTCCAATGCCACTGCTACCACAACCCCAAGCAACAATTCAAACCAAAAAGAAGAAACAACTGCCCCCGAATCTACAGTTGCCGAAAAAACCAATTTTGATGTGGGTGAAGTTGCAGACATTAAGGGCGTTCAAGTATCACTGCTTGGAACAACAGAATCAAAAGGCTCAGACTTCTTAAAACCAGACGAAGGAAATATTTTTGTCTTATGTGAATTTGAAATATCCAATAATTCAGATAAGGATATATCCGTAAGCTCAATGATGAGCTTCGAGGCATATTGTGATGACTATTCTGTCACTCAAGATATTCTTGGCTTGCAGGCTCCTGAAGGAAAAGGAAAGAACCAATTAGATGGTTCTGTTGCTGCAGGTAAAAAAATGAACGGCGTTATAGCATATCAGGTTCCTGAAGATTGGAAAACTCTTGAGATTAAATTTTCTCCGAGTTTCTGGTCTAATAAATCGGCCACATTTGTTGCCACAAAATAAATAGTAAGCAAAAAGCCCCTGTGCGGGAACACAGAAGCTTTTCACATAGATTTTCTCTTACCAGGTACGCCTGGAAGATATAATTACCCTAAGCAAGTAAATTATATCATTCCTGGAGCGTCCTGGCAAGGGGCGTATTTTTTATACCCTTTTTTCAAAGCTCACCAAAATCTTACAGGCTGTAATATGGGTTATAATATGGACCGAAATGAGAATTGAAACATCCCCTAAACTCATATACATGATAGGAACAGGAGATGATATAATGCCAGCAACACCACTAGAAATCGGCGCCGCCTACGTTCGTGTCAGCACAGACGATCAGACAGAGCTGTCTCCGGATGCCCAGATACGCGTCATCATGGACGCTGCCAAGGCGGACGGTTTTATAATTCCCAAAGAATACATATTTATTGAGAAGAAAGGAATCTCCGGCCGCAAAGCAGACAACCGGCCAGAGTTCCAGCGCATGATAGCCATTGCCAAATCACAGAAGCCGGCCCCATTTAAGCGGCTCTATCTCTGGAAGTTCTCCCGGTTCGCCAGAAACCAGGAGGAAAGCACCTTCTACAAAGGCATCCTGAGAAAAAAATGTGATGTAGAAATTAAGAGCGTATCGGAACCCATCATGGAGGGCATGTTTGGCCGGCTAATCGAAACCATAATAGAATGGTTTGACGAATATTATTCCATCAACCTCTCCGGCGAAGTGTTGCGCGGTATGACGGAAAAGGCCCTCCGCGAAGGCTATCAGGCCACCCCCTGCCTCGGCTACCGGGCTGTGGGGGAAGGCAAGCCTTTCGTCGTGGAGGAAAAATCATATGCCATCGTTGAATATATTTTCCAGACCTACCATAGCGGGAAGGATATGACCGCCACGGCCAGGGCTGCCAATGCCAGAGGATACCGGACCCGCCGCGGCAACCTATTCGACCGCCGGGGCATTAACCGGATTCTTGCCAACCGCTTTTATATTGGCGAGGTCATATGGAATGGGTATTCCTTCCAGGGCACCCACGAGGTACGTTCCTCCGTCACCTCCCTATTTGACGATGTTCAGAAGCGGATTGAAAAGGAATACCGGCCCCAGAAACGCCGGGAGGTTTCCAACAATGTCCACTGGCTTTCCGGTTTGCTCAAATGCAGCATATGCGGCGGCAGCCTTGGCTACAATCGTTCCAATGACCAGAAGAAGCGGCCTGACTTCTTCCAGTGCTGGAAGTATGCAAAGGGGATGCATCCGGGTTCCTGCTGCCTGGCCGTACACCTGGCGGAAAAAGCTGTGATTGAATCTCTGGAAGAAGTCCTTGAAACAAATGAACTGGAATATGAATACATCCAAAAAACCGATGATGCTGTAAACGCCGAAGAAGTCGCCATTCAGGAGGCACTTGCCCGCTTAGAAGTCAAGGAGCGGCGTATCAGGGAAGCTTACGAGAATGAAATTGACACCCTGGAGGAATATAAGCAGAATAAGCTCCGTCTGAAGGCTGAAAGGGAAGAACTCATGGCTGATGCCGAAAGACTCCGCAGGCAGGCAGAACAGTCTCCTGCCAAGGTTCCAAGCAAGGAAGATATCATGCGCCAGATTGCGCATGTGCATGAGATCCTGGCAGACCCAAATATCAGTTATGAGATAAAAGGGAATGCCCTCCGCAAGATAGTCAAAGAGATTGTTTTTGACCGCAGTCAAGGGCATTTACATATTCATTTTTATATATCATAGGTTATTACAGTCCGGCCCTCCATATTGGCTCATTATAAACTGAGCCATCTGAGCATTGGGCTCTTTGATATTAACCGGAAATTCCAATCTCTTCTCATAAATCCACATTAATAGCACCCTCCTTCCCATGGCCAAGGATCGTTAATCCAGGACCAGTATGCGGCATCTCTATTGGCGGAAGCCGTCAAAGGGCCGAACTGGGCCTCAAAGGCTGCTGCTGCATTTCTGTACGCGTCTGCCATCTGATTATAGTAATCAATGGCAGCTGCGTCACAAGGATGGGTGTCAAGGTAGAGGTTTGCGTCAACCACCGCGAAGCCGGCCTGGTCTACCTCACGGAGCATAGCCTCACGGGAAGCATTAAAGTCGGGATTCATCATCTGATTCATCATCTTCCGCACCTCCCGTAATTAAATTGTAAATCCAGATCAGGGAAAATAGTTCCTTGGACAAGGCCCCTCTCAGGGGCATAGGTGGTCTGCCACTGCTGCCACGGCACATAAGCCATGGCTACCGGAAACTGCTGCTCCAGCACGCCTCCTTCAGTAGAGGGACATGACATATTGGCTGGCTGAGTGGCCGGGGCTGCAGGGGTAGGATAGGAAAGCTCAGGATAGCTTCCCCATGAGTCCCATGGAAATGCGTTCATATCCGGATAATCCGGACTTGTATAAGAACCGCATCCATTTCCAAACGATGTACCGCATGACATACGGCCGCGGCCACAGCACTGGGTGCTTACATCTGTATAAGAATCCATAGGTTGGATACTCCTTCCATTTATCTTTTTCTACTATAGTTTATGAGGAGAAAAACAACGGGTGACAATAAAATACATTGAGACAATCACTCACACTTTGTCTGAGCGTCCCATATGATATAGTACAAACCAACAAAAAAGGAGAGTACAATATATGTGTTGCTTTAGAATTTGTAGATGTGGATGGAATCGTTGTAATTGTGGATGTGGCAACAACAGTGGTTGCGGCTGCGGCAATAACAGTGGTTGCGGCTGTGGATGTGGCTGTGGATGTGGCTGCCGCGGCGGCAACAGCGGTTGCGGCTGCGGATGCGGCTGTGATTGCGGATGCAGCGGCGGCAACAGCGGCGGCGGACATGATATCTGTGCGGGCGCCAGGCGCCAGGCATATAGGGAAGGCTTCCGCAATGGCTATTGGGAAGGCTTCAACGACGCAACCTGGGGCAATCCAGGATGCGGCGGCCGCCCTACCCCCCGTACAGCCGGAGGACCCGGACCAGCTATCGCCGAAAGCGGCTGCGGCTGCAACAGCTAATATAAATTGATAAACATTAGTCATGCAGAACAGGGCCTCCCCACGAGGCCCTGTTTTATGCACCTGCTCTCCTTTCAACCTCTTTTCAATATCATTCGACATCTTTTCTCCTCACATTCCCGCCTGCATAACGGACAACCATTGACAATCTTCCTTTTTCTGGTATATAGTTGGCATATATTTATTATCAATTCATACATATAACCACAGGAGGTCCCCCATATGGATGCGCAGAAACTGGAACAAATACAAAAGATCTTTTCCAACGATCGTTTTGCCACGGATAACGGTGCGGTCATTGAGCAGGTGGAAGAGGGATATGCAAAATGTTGGCTGGAAATACAACCGCACCATCTCAACGCAGCGGGCACGGTCATGGGAGGCGCCATCTTTACCCTGGCTGATTTTGCCTTTGCAGTTGCTTCCAACTGGAACAAACCCCTACACGTCTCAACCACATCCCAAATCACCTACCTGGGTGTTGCCAGAGGCACACGCCTCATAGCTGAAGCCAGAAAAGTAAAGGAAGGACGGAGCACCTGCTACTATCTGGTGGAGGTGAAGGATGACCTGGGCAATGAGGTGGCCCATGTGACAGCCAGCGGTTTCTCCAAAGGATAGTCATGACACCGGGAGGCTTTTGGGAGCATTATTGATTATTTTTATGTTTACTCTTCAGTATATCTTTATGGTCTTACACTTGTTTAAGCATTTAGAATCCATCTGGAAACCGGCCCCGCTTTACTTAATCATTCTGACGGTGTGGGGTGTTATTCGTATGGGAACTATTATCTATGAGGATGAAAAGGGACTGTAAAGCGGCAGATTTTATACCAGAATCGTCACCTGCATCGGACATACTGAAATCAATACCCGGTGCAGCACCTCCTGCTCCCTGAATATTCCGGGAGGAGGGAGAAATACTGGAGAAGGTGAAGGCTGCCGCTGCTGTCTTAAAGGCAGTAAAGCACCAGGACAGACTTTTGTCCGTCACCCATGACCCGAAGGAATTACGCCCGCACATGCTGGTCCCTCTCTCCAAACCTGCCAGGTCCTCTTTCCGGGGTATCTGACAGCCATAACGCAAAGGTGCCGCTCAATCATCATCTCAGATGATTCCGCGGCACCTTTATCTTACCTTTCACTCACTGTTTCTTATAGCCCTGTCATGCTTATAGCCCTGTCATGATTATAGCCCTGTCATGCCAAACTACCGGCACACTACCGGCAAATTACCAGCACATTTCCTCATTGCTGTACAGCACCAATCCGCCGTCTGTCACTGCCCTGGCAGCTGTCTCTCCGTCAGACGCCTTCACAATCATTGCCCTGCGGTTGGCGGAAGCCAATGCGTACATGTACTCGATATTCAGCCCCTGGCTGCAGAGGATGTGGGTCATCTTGTGGAGTTCGCCCACCTGATCCTCCAGTTTTACTGCCAGCACATCGGTCAGCATGGCTGAAAATCCTTTTTCCCTCAGCGCCGCCTTTGCCTTATCCGGATCAGACACAATCATTCTCAGCATACCGTACTCCGTGGTATCTGCCATGCTGAGAGACAGTATATTGATATCCTGCTCCTTCAGTACTTCTGTAACCTGTTCCAGTCTGCCTTCACGGTTTTCTATGAATACAGATAATTGTTTTACAAACATTTTTATACCCCGCCCTTTCTTAATTCAGATTTCTCTTGTCAATCACATGCTTCGTCTTACCCATGCTCCGCTCAATGCTCTTTGGCTCCACCAGCTTTACCTTTACCGCCAGACCTATGGCCTGCTGAATCATATAGGCGATCTTTCCTGTCAGATTCTCCAGCTCCCGGATTTCATCTGAGAAGAACCGCTCCTCCACTTCCACCTGCACCTCTAAGGTGTCCAGATTGTTCACACGGTCCACAATCAGCAGATAATGAGGCGTGGTGCCGCCCATTTCCAGCAGGGCAGACTCTATCTGGGACGGAAATACGTTGACGCCCCGGATAATCAGCATGTCATCTGTCCTTCCTGTGAATCTGGCAATCCTGGCTGTGGTCCTTCCACACTGGCAGGTACTGTGGTCAAGGCTGGTCAAATCCTTTGTGCGGTAACGTATTAAAGGCAGTCCCTCCTTAGTCAGGGTGGAAATAACCAGTTCACCGGTCATGCCGTCCCTCAATGGCTTCAATGTATTCTGATCCACGATCTCCGGCAGGAAATGGTCCTCATGAATATGGAGCCCCTCATGGAACTGGCAATCCGTGGCAACGCCCGGTCCCATGATCTCGCTGAGGCCGTAGATATCGTGAGCGTGGATTCCCAGCTGACGCTCTATCTGGGTTCTCATTTTCTCAGTCCACGGCTCTGCTCCGTTGATGGATGCCTTCAGCTTAATCTTGTCCTTGACCCCCATCTCCTCAATGGTTTCCGCAATATGAAGAAGGTAGGAGGGCGTACACATGATTCCTGTCACCCCGAAATCCACCATCATGGTGATCAGCTTCTTGGTGTTGCCTGTGGACATGGGGACCACGGTGGCTCCCATCTCCTCTGCACCGTAATGGGCTCCCAGGCCTCCGGTAAACAGACCGTACCCGTAAGCCACCTGGATGATGTCATTGCTTCCCAGTCCGGCCATGGTAATGCACCGGGCCACGCACTCGCTCCACACGTCGATGTCCTTGCGTGTATATCCCACCACCGTGGCCTTTCCGGTGGTGCCGCTGGACGCGTGGATGCGGGTAATCTGGGAATTGGGCACCGCAAACATGCCGAAGGGGTATGTGTCTCTCAAATCATCCTTTGTGGTAAATGGAAGCTTTTCCAGATCCTCGATTCCCCGGATATCTCCCGGCTCCAATCCCACTGCCTGCATTTTCTTGCGGTAATACTCCACGCTGTGGTACACTCTGTCAACTAATTTTCTCAGCCTTGCGCTCTGCAGATTGGTCATCTCATCCCTGCTCATGCACTCCTTAGTCTCATTCCATATCATTTGCCTGTAACCCCTCCAACTCTCACATGATATAATTTACATCCTTTATCTGCTTACAGTCCATTTTCCGTTTTACCGCCGGCTTTTGTCCGTCTAGACAGAAAGCGCGTAACCGGTCTCAAATGCCTTTTTATTAATTTCCACCGTCTTAGGCGGAACCGTTGTCTCAATCACCTTCAGCCAGTCTTCCTTTTCAAATCCCATATGCTTTGCAGCAGCTCCCAGGACAATGACGTTAAATGCCTTGGGCGCACCCATCTTTTTCGCTTCCTCCGTGGCCTCCACCACAATGGTCCTGCGCGCTTCCTTTAACCGGTCAATGATTCCTTCCGGATATTCAGCCACCCCCGTCACCACTGTGATGGGGTCAATGCGCCAGTCATTGACAATGATTACGCCGTCCTTTTTGAGGAAATGCAGATACCGCAGCGCCTCCAGACGCTCAAAGGCAATCAGCACGTCTGCCTGGCCTTCCTCCACAATGGGTTCCGCCACCTTTTCTCCATATCTCACAAAGGTTACCACACTGCCGCCGCGCTGGGCCATGCCGTGCACCTCGGACAGCTTCACGTCATAGCCCGCGCCGATTGCAAGCTTTCCAAGTATGCGGCTGGTAAGAAGGGTTCCCTGGCCGCCTACGCCTACTATCATAATATTCTTTGATGTCATTTTATTCACCCGCCTTTACCAGATTGATCGCGTCAAATTTACACAGCTGTTTACACAATCCGCAGCCATTGCACATGGTCCCGTCAATGGATATGGTGCCGTCCTCATTCTTTGTAAGGGCAGGACAGCCCGGCCTTAAACACGCTCCGCATTTCTTACATTTATCCGGCAGCGGCCTGCACTTGTTGGGGAATTTGATTCCCTTAAGCAGGGCGCAGGGCGCCTTGGTGATGATGACGGATACAGCATCCCTTGCCACTTCCTCTTTGATTATCCGCTCCAGCTCCGCCTGGTTAAAGTCGTCCACCTCACAGACATGCTCAATGCCCAGCGATTTGCACAGACCGTAAATATTGATGGCAGGAACCACCTGCCCCTTAAGGGTCTTGCCGGTAGCGGCATGGTCCTGATGTCCCGTCATTCCCGTGGTGGAATTATCCAGGATGACCACTGTTCCGGCGGCCTGGTTATAGACCATGTTCATGAGAGAGTTGATGCCTGTGTGCATGAAGGTGGAATCACCGATTACAGCCACCCAGTTCTTAATATACTCTCTTCCCTTTGCCTTCTCCATGCCGTGGAGAGTGCTGATACTGGCTCCCATGCAGATCGTGGTGTCGATAACGCTTAAGGGCGCCACTGCTCCCAGCGTATAGCAGCCGATATCTCCGGCAGCATGTATCTTCAGCTTGTTAAGCACAGCGTATACGCTTCTGTGCGGACATCCCGGACACAGTATGGGAGGTCTTGCGGGAACCTGGGCCGCCTTATCCACCTGTGACGCCTGACCCAGCACGCGCTCCCTAATCAGATTTGCGCTGTATTCTCCCTGGACCGTGAATATTTCCTTGCCCACTGCTTTCTTAATGCCCCAGGACTTAACCTGTTCCTCCACTACGGGCTCCAGCTCCTCAAATATGTAAAGCTTATCCACCTTAGACGCAAATTCCTCTATAAGCTTCCTTGGAAGGGGATTGAGAAGCCCCAGCTTCAGGACGGATGCCTGGGGCATGGCTTCCTTCACATACTGGTACGCAATGCCGTTGGTGATAAAGCCCACGGACAAATCATTGTATTCCACCCGGTTGATGGGAAAGCTGTTGGCATCCTCAGCCATCTGTTTCATGCGCGCTTCCACCACCACATGGCGTTTGATGGCATTGCCGGGCATCATGACATATTTGGCCATATCCCTCTCATAGGGGATGTCAAAGGGCTCGACCCTCTCCTCCAGTTCCACCAGCCCCTGGGAATGGGACAGACGGGTGGTACTGCGCAGGATAACAGGCGTATCGTATTTCTCACTGAGGTCATAGGCATATTTCATAAATTCCTTGGCCTCGGCACTGTCGGACGGTTCCACGATGGGGACCATAGCAGCCCTGGCCACCATACGGCTGTCCTGCTCGTTCTGGGAACTGTACATGCCCGGATCATCAGCCACCACCAGCACCAGTCCTCCCCGGACGCCGGTGTACGCCGCCGTATAAAGCGGATCCGCAGCCACATTTATACCCACATGCTTCATGACGCACATGGAACGCACGCCTGCTATGGATGCACCGATAGCCACCTCTGTGGCCACCTTCTCATTGGGAGCCCACTCCGCGTAAATCTCATCGTACTGGACCAGTGACTCGCTGACCTCCGTACTGGGGGTGCCCGGGTAGGCGGCGGATACCTTTACTCCTGCCTCATAGGCACCTCTTGCTATGGCTTCATTGCCAAGTAATATTCTTTTCTCTGACACGTTTCTTCCTTCCTTTCAGTATGTATTAACCGCACCGGACTCCTTAAAGACTGTCCCGGTGCCTCATCAGGCTTCCTTTCGCAGGTCCGTGACTCTCTTTGCCTTTCCCTCAAACCGCTGAAGAGTATTGGGGGAAACCAGTTGGATCTTGGCATCCAGACCAAGCATCAGGCGCATCTTATCCTTCAATGTGTTTTCCAGCCGCTCCAATGCAGCATAGGAGTCCATCATGCTCTCAGCTTCCACCTCAACCTTGATAATCAGTATGTCGGAATGGTTCTTCCTGTCCACCACGATTTCATAGTTAGGTCCGATTCCCTCTGTATTAATCAGCACTTCCTCAATCTGGCTGGGGAATACGTTGACGCCGCGAATCTTTAACATATCATCCGTACGTCCGGACAGGTTCTCCATCCTGGCCGTGGTGCGGCCGCAGGGACACGGCTCATACATAAGCCTGGTAATATCCCTGGTACGGTAGCGGATGAGAGGCAGCGCCTCCTTGGAAATGCAGGTGATAACCAGCTCTCCCTTTTCTCCGGGAGGAAGCACTTCCCCTGTAGCGGAATCTATTATCTCCGCAATAAAATGGTCCTCATTGATATGCATTCCGTTAAGCTTAAGGCATTCTCCCGACACGCCGGGCCCCATCAGCTCGCTCATGCCGTAATTCTGGGTCAGGTTTACATCCTCTCCCCATACCTTGTAGAGCTCGTTTCTCATGGCCTCTGTCATCAGCTCGCTGCCCAGTACAAGCGTCTTTACCTTCAAATCCTTCCTGGGATTGATTCCCATTTCCAGGGCCACCTCCGCAATGCGCATGGCATAGGAGGGGGTGGCCACCAGCAGGGTGGTCTCAAAATCCTTCATGTACATCAGCTGCTTCTGGGTATTGCCGGTAGAGGACGGAACCACCGCGGCGCCTACCTTCTCCAGTCCATTGTGAAGTCCCAAGGCGCCTGTGAACATGCCGTACCCAAAGCAAATCTGGGCCACATCCTCGTCCGAGGCGCCTCCTGCCACGGCCAGGCGGGCCACACATTCCTTCCACACCTCCAGGTCATTCTCCGTATATCCCACCACAGTGGGCTTTCCCGTCGTGCCGCTGGACGCATGGATTCTGCGCAGTTCCTTCCTTGGAACCGCAAACAGGCCATAGGGGTAATTATCCCTCATATCCTGTTTCGTCACAAAAGGAAGCTTCTGCAAATCCTTCAGTGTCTGTATATGCTCCGGCCTTACACCTGCCTCCTCCATCTTGGCGCGGTATGCCGGTACCTTCCCGTAAACCCGGTTCACCGTGTCTTTCAGGCGGCTCAGCTGTACCGCTTCAATCTCCGCCCTGGACATTGTCTCCTCTTTTGCCCAAATCATGTTGTCTGACCTCCCTTTCCCTGCACCCGTATATCCTGTCTGGTTTTCCGCACTAACTCGCTTTGACGTGACAACGCATTGGCGCATTATATTGTCTGGCGACATTATACCATCTTTTCCCGGGTTTGTCTGCTGTTTTCGTGCAAATTTAACCTGAGTTTTCAGTTTGCGGCTTTTACACCGGAAGCATCTGCACAAAACAAAAGAGGGCCCATATCTGTATATTATCACAGCTTCATGACTTAGGCCACATGAGGACAGGGGCATACCGTCAATGTCCCTGTATATTAACAGGGAACCATGCATCCCGCCGTATGGCGTTTTCCATGGTTCCCTGCAACCGCGCAGCCCTCACTGTGCCGGACGGCCTATCCCGCTACACCAGGACTCCCTCCTGGCTGCGCAGCTTTACCGCTGCGGACAGGTCCGTCTTTTTATGTTCCTTTCCGCCCTGTTCCCGACACTTCTTGGAACGTTCCTCGGCGTTTTCGCACTTCTGGTAGAAATACTTGATGATGTCCTTTCTGGTAATGATGCCAATGAAACTCTTCTGATCGTCCAGTACCGGCACAAAATTCTGGTTCAATGCCTTCCCGATCAGATCCTCCATATCTGCGTCTGCCTTAACCGGACGGTTGTCACACCGGCGGCGTATGGCTGTGACAGGTATCTTCTCAGCCCCTTTCAGATCCAGGTTGAACTGGTTCTTGATTCCCCATAACAGATCACCTTCCGTCAGCGTCCCCACATAGCGCCCTGTCCTGCTGACAATCGGTACCGCGGAATACTTGTGGTGCTCCATTTTCTCCAAAGCCTGCCTTAACGTATCATCCTCGCTTATATACGCCACGTCACTTTTAGGAGTCAGGAAAAACAGTATGTTCATTTTTTCACTCCTTTTTCCCTTATTCTTTATTAAGTATAATGCCTGCCTCTGAACCGAATGTGAACAAATTATTATAAAAATCTGAAATTTCTTAAGATGCAGGAAATATATAGATATATTTATTTGTGCATTACACCTGCGGGAGCCGCCGTACTCTGTCTGACCACCAAATACGGCTGAAACATAATATTTTTCTTTGTGTCCTGTTTCTGTTTCTGGCGGATAATCCGAATCATCTGCTGGACCGCCTCTGTTCCCATCTCCTCCACCGGCTGATGAATTGATGTGAGAGGTACACTCAATATCTCTGAAAAAAAGATATCGTCATATCCAATCAGCGATATATCCTCCGGAACAGAGATTCCCTGCTGCTTTAAATAGTGAAACACTCCATACGCCGACATGTCATTATAGGCAAAAATCGCTGTAACATCTTTTTTGAGCAGATATTCTGCCCCCCGCACACCGCTGCTCAGGTCATAATCCCCATAAAATATGAGGGACGGGTCAAATTCCACTCCTTTTTCCATCAGCGCCCGTATATAGCCCTGGGTCCTCCGGTTGGAATCAGCCAGGTCCTTTGGGCCGCCCACGCATCCAATCCTGGTATGGCCCAATTCCAGCAGATGTCTGGCAGCAAGATATCCTCCCTCATCATGGTCCACAATCACGGAACAGCCTTTGACTTCAGGGTAAAAGCGGTCCACAAGGACAAAGGGTATGTTGAGTGAATCCATCAGCGCCACCATCTCCTCCACTTTCTCACTGTCATTCTCCCTTGCCATGCAGATCAATACCCCGTCCACACCTTTGTCAGCCAGCATCTGCAGATATTTCATCTCACGCTCATGGAGGTCATTGGTATTGCACAGTATGAGATTCCAGCCGTTTCTGCGGCATTCATCTTCAATGGACTTAGCCATATTGGCAAAAAAGCTGTTCCGGATGTCAGATAAAATCAGTCCCAGGGTCTTTGTCTGCTTCTTTACCAGTCCCACGGCTAATTGATTTGGCCGGTAATTGAGCTCCTTCGCAGCCTGGAGAATCGCCTCCTCTGTTGCCTTTGGAATCTTATGCGCCTTTCCATTCAGCACCAATGATATGGTGGTAATAGAAAAACCTGTGTACTTCGCTATATCCTTAATTGTTGTTCGCAAATTCTGCCCCCTGTTAAAACATGCTCAAAATCTTACATTTCATTATATCATAAGTTTATTATTTAGCAATGTACCAGCAAAATTTTTCCATGACCCGAATTGCCTCCAAATACTTGGATATCTCCACATATTCATTGGGCTTATGACACATCTGAGGCTCTCCCGGACCAAAGAGAAGCGCCGGACTGTCCGGCCAGGCTGTGAGGAGAATGGAGGCGTCTGTAAAATAGTTGATACCGGTCTCCCCTGCATCATCGCCTATGAATCCTTTCAGCCTGTGAAGCCACTGGTTTTCCGGGCCTGTCTCTACCGGCATCCTGTAATTTGTTATCTCAGGCACAAAGGCCAGACCCCCGTTATAAACTTCACACCGCTTTTGCATAAGGCATTCCAACCGGTTCAGAACCTCCTTTTCATTCAAGGGCGGTACTATCCGGATATCAGCCAGGAATTTGGCCCTGTCCGGCGTCATATTGGGGGCAATTCCTCCCTCCGCCATGGTAATCTGGAGCGTACTGTGTCCCAGCACAGGATGCTCCTCCCTCTTAAGCTCCTCTCTCAAATCCGCAAGCAGGCCGAAGCCCTGCTCCAGGGCATTGATTCCCTGCCAGGGTTCTGCTCCATGGCTTGTCTTGCCTGAAACAGACAGCTTTAACCAGATACATCCTTTCTGAGCCACACCAGCCTGACATGAGGTAGGCTCTCCAATCAGGAGCAGCTCTGGAAATAAATCCGGGTATTCCTTTATGATTTCCTTTGCGCCCAAACCGCCGCGTTCCTCATCGCAGGTTCCCGCAAAAACAATCGTCTTCTGCGGGACGCATCCGCTCTCAGCCAGCTCTCCCAGAACAAAAGCCATGACTGCCAATCCGCTTTTCATATCACTGGCTCCTCTTGCATAAAGGCGCCCGTCCTGTTCTGTACACACAGCCGGATTGGTATTCCATTCGTTTATATCCCCATATGGAACTGTATCCAGATGTCCGTTAAAAAGTATGGTCTCCTCTGTTTTTCCTTTGAGCACGCCAATTACGTTTCCGTGATGCTCATCTATCAGCTGAACCCTTGTTTCCATACCCTTTCTTTTTAAATATTCTGCCAGATAAACAGCTGTCTCCTGTTCCCTGTCCTTTCCGTTGACACTGGGTATATCCAGTATGTGCTTCAACAACGCCAGAGCCTCCGCTCTCCTCTGTTCCTCTGTCCTTTTCTCTGTTATTTTCCCTGTTCCCATCTGCAATCCTCCTGCAAAAAGAGGACTGCCGCCCATGGAATCCTTGATTTCAGGCAGCAGTCCCCATTCTTATTCTTACTTTGTCAGCCAGTCCATGATTCCCTGCCACATCCTGTTATAATATTCCCACTCACAGAATTCCGGCGGTGCCCAGTGGGGGGCGCAGTCCGTGGTTACTACAGCGCTCTTTCCCTTTCCATATACTCCAAAGGCAATAAACGGGTCATCATCTACCACAGCGGCCACGACCGCTTCCGGCTTTGCAATGGTCTTATTATATCCCAGTACCTTCGGGAATTCCCTGGGAATTCCGTTCAGGGCTTCATGCTCAGCAACCGTCACAGGCGTAGTTCCCTCGCAGTGCTCCATACGGTCGTCCACGGTAAGAACCTCTACCGGAAGAACCTGCTGCACCGCAGTATCATGCCATTTTCCTTTTGCATCCACGCCTGAAAAGGTAAGGTAGCCTCCCACCATCATAAGGGCTCCCCCATCCAGCACGTAATCGCGAATCAGATTGCATCTGTTTGGTTTCTTCTCGCTTCTCATAAATGTGGCTGACGGAAGAAGAAGCGTATTCGCTCCAATGTCAGAAAGAATCACCGCATCGTATTTCTTTAATTCTTCCATTGTAAATGGAAATTCCTCTCCTGCCAGATGGTTGGGCATAAAGGTAACCTCATAGCCGCCCTCTTCCAGGGCTGCTTTCAGCCACTTTTCTCCTGTCTCATATACAGAGGTATAAAAACTGTCAAATCCTTTCACATGTGTAGTGTAGCTCATCCAGGATTCTCCTGCCAACAATACTTTCTTACTCATCTCTCTTCTCCTTATTTTTCATTCTATTTGTTTGCCTTACACCATTCCAGTATAAGCTGGGCATAAACAAGAATGGCTTCCAGATATGATTCCGCCTCCACATATTCGTTGACAGCATGGCACTCCTCCAACCGTCCGGGGCCAAACTGCATGGTGGGGCGGCCCGCGATGTTCTTCCATAATCTTGAGTCACAGCCTGCCGGAGAACCGACCAGGCGTACCTGCCTCCCAAGGGCTTTTTCGTATCCATTCATAAAGCAGGACACAAAGCTGTCGTCGGATTCCTGCTCAAAGGCCCCGCCGGCCTGATACATGGTTATCACCGGCCTGTGCTGGCGCAGCCATAAGTCACTGTCCGCCACCCGGTTCACCGCATCTGTAAACTCCTCTACAACTTGGTCATAGCTCATCTGTCTGGGCAGATAATGGATGCATGTCTCAAAATAACAATGTCCCGGCACGGTGGATCCGGCGCTGCCGCCGTGAATCGTACCTATATTCAGATTGGGAGCAGGAAGCAGGGGATGTTTATAGGTCAGGAGCCATTTGTGTTCCAGCTCCTCCAGTTCCCGGATAACCTTAAGCGCCTTATCAATTGCGCTGACTCCCTTCCACTTTGCGCCTGAATGATTGGCTTTTCCCTCAAACTCCACTTTAAAAAATACAAATCCCATATGAGCCAGTATCAATTCATCGGAAGAAGGCTCGCAGACAACCACACCATCGGCTTTTTCTCCCGACATGATGGCCGCCATAGAACCATTGCCTCCGCCTTCCTCGTCGCAGACGGAAGTGATATGTACATCTCCCGGCAGCTTTACCCCGGCATCCTTAAGCAGTTGTACTGCCATAACAGATGCCATAAGACCGCCTTTCATATCAGCCGCGCCCAGGCCGTAAAGCCTGCCGTCCTTCATGGTTGGCGTGTGCGGCGGCGTATTCCACTCATTTTCATTTCCCGCAGGCATGGTATCTATATGGCCGTTAAACATCAAACTCCTGCCGTCCTCGTCTCCTTTAAAAACAGCATACACATTATAGCGGTCATCGTAATTATGTCCAATGTTCCCTTCCTGATATTTGGCCAGGCATTGTTCAATGGCTTCTTCCGTCATGGGATCCCGGCGGATGATATCCGCTCCCATATCCCCGAACAATTTCACCATATACTCCTGCCCCTGCTTTTCCAGCCCCCCTGCTATCCCATGGCCCAAATCATGGGTATCAATAGCAATAAGGTCCATCAAACGCTGTATATATGCCTGTTTATTTTCTTCCAAAACTTCTTTCAGCGGCCTCATCATTTCAACTCCTTTAACCGTAATTGCGGATTCCCTGTTCAATGATATCCCAGAACTTTTCCACATCCACTTCCACTGCCACATTGCTGTTGGGCTCCCTCTTGAAATATCCGAAGAAGTCACAATTCGTACGGCCATAACTTTGAACGCTGCGGATGTCTATTTCCGTAAACATTGCTTTCGTAGTAAGGACGGCCGGGTCTATCAGGTATGCTATGGTCAGAGGGTCGTGGAGAGGCCCTCCCTCCCATCCGAATACAGCTTTTTGGCTCTTGCTGAAAAACCGCATCAAATCCACAAACAGCATTGCCGGCGGCGTGCCGATTTTTTCCATTCGTTCAATCACGGACGGATAACACAGTACCTTTCTGGTCACATCCAGTCCCACCATGGTTATGGGCCTATTGCATGTGAACACCACATGGGCCGCATCTGCGTCCGCCAGAATATTAAACTCTGCCGCAGGCGTCACATTTCCCAACTGATAGCAGCCTCCCATAAGCACAATCTCACGAATCTTGGGAAGAATTCTCGGTTCCAGGCGGATTGCCATGGCAATATTGGTCAGAGGGCCTGTGGGTACAAGTGTAATATCGCCGTCCGATGCCATCAGCGTATCTATTATATACAGCACCGCGTGTTTATCTTCCGCTTTTTTCCGGAGAGGTGCAAATACCGGTCCGTCAAGTCCTGTCTCTCCATGTATGTCATCCGCAATAACCTGCTTATCCCGTATCATGGGCTGTCCGCATCCTGCGTACACCGGAATATCCAGCCCCAGATATTGGCACACATTCAACGCATTGGCCGTTGTTTTCTCCAACGTTTGGTTTCCGGCAACCACCGTGATGCCCAATAAATCAATTTGCGGGCTCTTAGCCGCCAGCATGATGGCAACCGCGTCGTCATGGCCCGGATCGCAGTCTAAAATAATCTTGCGCTTATCCATATCTTGACCTCCTGTTATTCAATCGTAACCAGTGAACTCTTTTTCTTCTCCTGGGCTTTCTTCTTAGATATCATGGAAACAGCCAGCACGGCAATGGTCACCACGTAGGGCATCAGCAATACAAACTGGGATGGAACACCATACGCCTGTATGCGGGCTCCCAATGAATCCGTAAATCCGAATATCAGACAGCCGACCGCTGTAAGCGCAGGATGGGCTCCTCCAAAATACATGGCGGCCACACCCATAAATCCTCTGGAATTCGTCATGCCCTCTGTAAATAGCTGGCTGTATCCCAGGGACAGATGAGCTCCTGCCAGCCCTCCAATCAGGCCGGATATGGCTATTGCCTGGTATTTCATGGCATTTACATTAATTCCCGCTGTCTCTGCAGCCATTGGAAACTGTCCCACTGCCCTCAGCCGCAGTCCCCACACTGTCTTATAAAAAAGAAACATCATAATAAATACCAGCACGATAACAAACCATTCCGTAACACTCCAGTTGTTAAACAAGCTGTCCAGTACGGGCACACCGTCTAAAAACGGCATATGAACCTTTGGTATGCCTTTAATCTGCGGGCTGGTAAAGGAGCCGCTTACTCCAAGCACGCTATTGAGCATGAATTTGGTAAAGGCAATGGCAAACAGATTAATACCCATGCCAATGGCGCAAATCTCCGCCTTATACTTAATGTGTCCCACAGCCATAATCATGGCAATGAGAAGTCCTGCCACCATTGAAATAAGGATTCCCAGAACCCAGCTTCCAGTGAAATAACTAACGGTTACAGCCGTAAACGCGCCTGTAAGCATGATACCCTCAGTACCAATATTAAGAATATCCGCCTGCTGGGTAATGGCTGCACAAAGAGCTGCATATATGATGGGCGTAGCTGAACGGAACGTCGCATATATTAATGAAATATCAAAAATTTTATCAAATTGCATATGTCCTCCTCCTACTGCGCATCTGCTTTTGCCTTGCGTTTTTTGTTAAACTGGAACAATAATTCCATGGTAGCCACGATAATAAAGATAGCGGTAATGGTATCTACAATGGATTTCGGAACACCGGTATTCTGTTGCATGCCCAAAGCTCCGGATCGCAGCACTGCCAGGAAAAACGCGATGAACGGGGTGGTAACCACATTGTTCTTTACAATCAGGGAAGCCAGCATTCCGTTTGTTCCCAGGTTCGTGGCAAAGTTATTCAGGAAGTATCCGTATGTACCCAGCACCTCGATACAGCCTGCCAGGCCGCCAATGGCGCCGCTGAGCATCATGGTACGGATAAACACCTTCTTTGGATTGATTCCAATATACTCAGCATTGGCCGGATTGGTTCCCACGGTTCTTATCTTATAGCCCAGCGTTGTTTTGTTCAGCATCCAGATAACAGCAATGACCGCTGCAATAGCTATAAACAGCCCCGCGTTGGCATTACTTGGTTTCAAAAGTTTGGGAAGCGTCACATTCACCGGTATGGACTGGGGATTGGCAACGCCTGCGCTGATTGGTCCGCTTACTAAATAGGAAGTGATATACAGTGCCACACTGTTCATCAGAATGGTGGTACACACCTCGCTGACGCCGTAATACGCTTTTAAGAATCCCGGAATCCATGCCCATGCCGCGCCTGCTACAACGGCAGCCGCAAAACATGCCGCCAGCAGTAAAGGCTTTGGAAGCCATGTGCAGTAGATTCCCACATAAGCAGCTGCCATACCGCCCAAGAATACCTCGCCCTCAACGCCTACATTGAAGGCTCCCGCCTTAGCCGCCACCGCAAACGCAATGGACGTCAAAAGCAGCGGGGTAAAGTTGGCCAGGGTTGTACCAATCTTCAGCTTCCCCACAAAAGCGCCCTTAAACAACGCCGCATATGCCTCCAGTGGATTTTCATGAATCAGCAGTATAAAAACAGCTCCTATGCCCAATGCCAGAAGAGCCAGCAGCAAAATCCTCCTCAGGCTTTTCATCACTGATTCTACTTTTGGATTCATTGTCTGCCTCCTTCCTGCTCCCGGATACCGCAGCCTTCCATATCATGACCGCCCATCATCAGAAGCCCCAGCTTTTCTTCATCTGCTTCCTCCGCCATCATGCGCCCTGTAATCCTGCCCTCATACATAACCACAATACGGTCCGACAGAGACATGATTTCCTCCAGGTCCGCAGATACCAGAAGCACTCCCAGGCCCTTTTTCTTGACATCCTGCAAAATAGTGCGGATTGATTCAATGGCACCTATATCAACACCTCTTGTAGGCTGGGATGCCACCAGAAGTTTTCCTCCTATGGAAACCTCTCTGGCCACCACTACCTTCTGGGCATTTCCGCCCGAAAGTGAGGATGTGGGAATCTCAGTATCCCTGGGACGTATATCGAATTTTTCGGCCATCTCTTTCGCAAACGGGTAGGAAGCAGAATTATTTACCATGATTCCCCTGGCAAAGGGCGCTTTGTCCTCCTGAACCGCCACCAGATTCTCCCGTATTGTCATGGTACGGTTCAATCCTCTGGTATTTCGGTCTTCAGGAATATGGGCAAGTCCGGCTTCCCTGGATTTCCTCGGAGAAAAATTAGTGATTTCTGTTCCCCCCAGAATAACACATCCCTTCTCCACCTTTCTCAATCCGGTTATCGCCTCTATAAACTCGCTCTGGCCATTACCATCAATACCGGCAATTCCCACGATTTCTCCTGCCCTGACTTCCATTGAGACACCGCGTATCTTGGATATCTCTTTTTCGCCCGATGTCCACAAATCCCTGACTTCCAGGACCACATCACCGATATCAGCCTTCTCCTTTTTTATATCCAGGAACACTTCCCTTCCTATCATCATCCTGGCCAAATCTGAAGGGGAAGTATCCTTTTTATCTACGGTACCGATAAAACATCCCTGCCTCATTACTGTAATACGGTCAGATATCTCCATTACCTCATTGAGTTTATGTGAGATGAAAACAATGGACTTTCCGTCCTTTCTCAAATTCTCCAGAATCTCAAAAAGCCTGCGGGTTTCCTGAGGCGTCAGCACAGCTGTCGGTTCATCCAGTATGATTACATCTGCTCCCCTGGTCAATATTTTAATGATTTCCACTCTCTGGGCTTCTCCCACGGAAATCTGATTTATTTTCTTGCTCATTTGTATATCCATGCCGTACTGGTCTATATAGTGCTGCACTGTATTTTTTGCTTTATCAAAATCTATGGTGCATCCCTTCCTGGGCTCAAATCCCAGAATAATATTCTCCAGTACCGTAAGCTCGTTGACCAGCATGAATTCCTGGTGCACCATTCCTATTCCTTTTTCTATGGCAATCCTGGGGGTGATGTGGCTCATATTCTCACCTTTAATTTTTATATCTCCCCCGTCAAAATCATATAATCCGTACAGCAGTTTCATCATGGTGGATTTTCCCGTTCCATTTTCACCAATCAGGGAGTGTATTTCACCCTTCCTCAAGTTGAACTGCCCATCCTTTACCGCCTGTACGGAGCCAAATGATTTCCTGATATTATTCATTTCCACTACATATCCGTTCATTCCGGTCACCTTTTTCCCTGAATCTTTGCCTCTAAAGATTTCATAAAACCCGGGGCGGGAAGGCATATTCATGCCCTGCCGCCCCTGAAGTATTTCCGCGCTTTATACAGCCTTACTGAGCGTCCTTGCCGAATCCCTCGTAGTTATTTACCACAATCTCGCCAGAGATGATCTTATCCTTCAGTTCCTGCACCTTGTCCTGGATATCTGCAGGGAACTTATCACCTAAATGCTCCTTAATGACTGCGAAATCAGTTAAGTCCACACCATCGTTGGAAATTTCCAGATAGCTGGTGGTGTCTCCTTTGAAGTTACCCTCCACTACAGACTCAATCACGCTGTAGCAGGCTGTGTCAACACGTTTAACCATAGATGTCACTACATGTCCCGGCTGGTCGTTATCCTGATTCAAATCAACGCCAATGGCATATTTTCCAGCTTCCTTGGCTGCCTCCAGAATACCTGTACCTGTACCGGAAGCCACATTCATGACAATGTCAGCACCCTGTTCATACTGCGCCAATGTCAGCTCCTTGCCCTTAAGAGGATCAATCCATGTTCCTGCATAAGACTGAAGAATGGTGATGTCGGGATTAATATATTTTGCTCCCTGCTCAAATCCAACATAGAAATCGTGAAGCACCGGAATATCCTGGCCTCCGACCCAGCCTATAATGGCATCGTCATTTACTCCTTCAATCTCGGAGTGGGTTGTGAACATAGCTGCCACTGCGCCGGCTAAAAAGGAACCCTGATTCTGGGCAAAGCTGATGGAAACCACGTTTGGCCCTTTTACAGTTGTATCGATGATAGCAAATTTAACGTCCGGATAGCTGTCTTTATATTTCTCAAGATATTCCTGGAAATTAGAGTTAGAGCAGATGACCAAATCATATCCGCCCTCGCAGCATGCCAGAAGGTTGGCCTCCCACTCGTCTGCGGTGGTGCCTTCCAGATTCTTTACCTCCACCCCGAAATCCTTGGCTGCCTGCTGTGCGCCGGCATTACAGGAATCATTGTAGGATTTGTCACCCAGATTACCAGAGTAAACAACCGCTACCTTTATCGGACTTTTGCCCTCAGAATCTGCCGCCTCGCCGGAGCCTTCCGCCGCAGTCTGACTGCTGCCTCCATTGCTCTCTGCCATAGCTCCTGTGCCGCTGGAGCCACACCCAACCAGACTTAATCCCAACACTGCCGCCATTGTCATTGCCAAAAAACGTTTCTTCATAAAACTACTCCTTCCTTCACCTGAAATGTAATTGTTTCCTTTTACCAGGAAAAAGCTTTTAGTAAAGCGTTTTTCCAAATTTATTTCGTGATTTAATCTTATTACTATTTCTTAAATTTGTCAATAGATAAATGTTGCACTATATTTTGTTTCATCATTTGTGCATCTTTTACAATTTTTTCACGTATTCAGCCCTTTTATGTTAATCAAAAAATTTATTACCGGTAAAAGGCTTTATCTCACTCAATACACTGAATTTACGGTAAATACCAAAGTTTTTCGCATCTGCCACAGAGGGTTCGTTCCGGCCGCCAAATAAAAAAATGGCAGGAGATGCGGCGCTTCTCACACCGTCATATCTCCTGCCATACCTGATCTATATTTTCTTCCCATCACCATACAAATACCTGTACTGTCCCGGCGTCATATTCTCTGAGCTCTTGAACCTCCTTGTAAAGTTGGACAGATTGGCATATCCTGCCTCCTGGGCCATCTGCTTATCTGTATGAATCAGACAATCCTTGGCCAGCACAATACGAAACACCCACGCCAATATTGTCCGCACAGCCCGGACAGTAAACGGAGTTCTCACGCCTATCCTTCAGAAGGAATACTCCCCTACCGGCAGGACAGCCCTGCATGTAAAGCTGGCCACGGCCCGCGGGGCAGCCCTTATGAGCGCCTGCCTGGCCGTAGACGGAACCGTACTGGTTCCAAAGGACGGCATATGCCACGCCACACCCGAGGGCGCCATCCGCAATATGGGACGAATCAGCAATCCCGGCATGGCGCAGACAGACCGCACCATTTTGGAAATCATGATGGAGAAAGATTAACACGCTCTAATCCACCAGCTTATCCAGTTCCTTCACATGCTCTGTCTCATTGGAGGTCTTATGCTTTGCCTTGGATGCGTACAGGTTCACGGAGGCCTGGGACTTCTTAATAGGCTGCATGGTGCCTGCTCCGGCCACGCATCCGCCCGGACACGCCATTCCCTCCAAAAGGTAGCCATTGTATTTCCCGGCCTTTGCCATGGTCAGCAGTTTTCTGCATTCCTTAAGGCCCTCTGCATTGGCTACCTTAATCTCCTTATCCGGATAACGCTGGTGAATCACATCCACCACGGACTTGGCCACCCCGCCTGCCACCGCAAAGTTACGGCCGTCCGTGGAAGCGTCATTGACGCCTTCCGGATCTTCTTCTATCTTCTCCACATCCACATGACGAGCGTCAAAGATGCCGTCCATTTCCTCAAAAGTAAGAACGAAATCCACATCACTTCGTATGTCTGTACGCATAGCCTCCAGCTTCTTGGCTGCACAGGGACCGATAAATACAACCTTTGCATTGGAATGGTGCCGCTTAATCAGCCTTGCCGTCAGGGTCATGGGGGTCAATGCCATGGAAATACAGTCCGCATGCTCCGGAAACAGCTTCTTAGCCATCATGGACCAGGCCGGGCAGCAGGATGTGGCCATAAAAGGAAGCTTTTCCGGCACTTCCCGGATGAAGTCAATCGCCTCCTGGGTAGCGCACAGGTCAGCTCCCACCGCTACCTCAAATACATCCGCAAACCCCAGCGCCTTCATGGCTGCACGCAGCTTGCCGGGTGTAACCTTGGGACCGAACTGTCCCACAAAAGCCGGGGCAACCGCCGCATAACCTGGAATATCTGCGACTTATCCGCTATGGCTCCAAAGGGACAATTCACCAGGCACATTCCGCAGGACACGCACTTGTCGTAATCAATATCCGCCTTTCCATTCTCATCCGTGGAAATAGCGTCCATGCCGCAGGCGGCGGCGCATGGTCTTTCCTGAATAATGATGGCCTTATAAGAACAAACATCCGCGCATCTTCCGCATTTGATGCATTTATCGTCATTGATATGGGAGCGTCCATTGGTCCTGTCCAGCTTGATGGCATCCTTAGGACACACCTCCTCACATGGATGGGCCAGGCAGCCCTGACAGCCGTCTGTCACAAATACCCTCTTTTCATGACAGGCATTACAGGCAAATTTAATCACATTAATCAGAGGAGGCGTGTAATAGGTCTCCGGTCTGTCCGCCGCTTCTATGTTATCCGAAACCGGCGCATGTTCCGCCGCGCTGCGGTACGGAAGCCCCATGGCCAATCTGAGCCGTTCCCCGACAATAGCCCTCTCCAAAAAAACGTCATTGCGGAAATTACCCACTTCTCCCGGTATAATTTTATACGGAAGCTCTTCAATACGTTTATCCACCGGCCATTCCGTATGATAGGCCATCCTTGCCACTTCCCTGAATATCCTGTGTCTGATTTCCTGTATACGCGTCTCCACTCCTCGCATATTCCTGCCTCCTTGTTATGAGCACTTAGAGACCGTCCTTTGGTCTCTTACGTGCGATACATGCAGCTGGCACTTGGCGGGCGTCCTTTGACCGCTTAGTGCAGCGGCTCGTTATGAGCACTTAGAGACCGTCCTTTAGTCTCTTACGTGCGATACATGCAGCTTTTAACAGTACCGATTATATACCAGCCCATGAAAAATGCAAATGCCTAAATGTGTTTTTCCTCCTTTGTTCTTAAAATAAAGCACGGATTGCAAATAAAAACAGGCGGCCGCCGGTCTTTTTCCCGGCCGGGCGCCTGTTCATACGTTACCATTTTACCAGTTTCTGCACTTCTTCCATACCCTCCTTATTGCACACCCTCCAGACCGCAGCACACCTTACCGGCATTTTCCCATGGAATATCACACGTCATACACAAAACGCGGAACCGGCCGGCCATCCACAGGGGACCGTGTTTCCCCGTCCTGCACCGCGCCCATTTTCCTGTAAAATCCCACGGCCTGGGGGCTGGTGACAAATTGGATACGGCCTATTCCCTGTTTTCCGCACCAGCCGATCATATGCTCCCACATCTGTTTTCCCAGTCCCCTCCCCAGCCTTTCCTCTGCCACGTAAAAATACTCTAATTCCCACGCATCTCTATCCTGCCTGATTCCCCAGAAGGCGGTCGGACAGCCGCGGTCCCCCGCCGCATACACAGGATTGCAGCGGATAAAATCTTCCGTAACATTAAACCCTGCGTCAAAGTTTTCCATAAACGCCTCATCATATCCCCAGTGCGCCTCCGACGCCCTGGCAAGCCGGCGCAACGCTTTCGTATCCTCGGGCTCAGCCCTGGCAAACTCCAAAGCCTGCCTTTTATACCGGCCGGGATAAAGGGTCTTTGCATCCCCGGTAAACCTTGCCACCATAACTGTTTTCTGCTCCGTATACCCATCCCGGTCATATTCATATTCCTTCCAGAGCCTCAGTTTCAGCGCCTCATATTCCCTGGCTGCCTCCGGATGCTCCCTCATATAATCCCGAAAATACAGCTCGTCGTTATCCCCCGCCTCTCTCAGATGCAGATGGAATACCTTCTCCGCAAGTCCAGACGGCGTGTACCCTCTGTTGAACGAAATCCTCCCCGCCTTTTCCATCATGCAGATGTAGCCGCCGCGGATGATATGCTCCTTCATAGCCTGCATATCAACGCCTTCCCTTATTTCCACCAGGATATCCACTATGGGCTTGGCCCAGATGGATGGGATGGACGTGCTTCCCACATGGCTGATTTCACAGATATCCTCCATGGGCAGGATGTCCAACAGCCGCTTCCTTTCCTCCTGATACCACTGCGCCCAGACCGGCCTGTGCTCTGTGAGGAACACAGGGAACATCTGCCACAGCTCCTCCAGACTCATGCCGGAAAACGGGTCCTGTTTATCCTTCATCATCATGTCTCTCCAATTTTCTCTCCCACTCCTCCTTCACCCCTTTCATCCTGCGGAAATAGGAACTCATCTCATCCGCCATGCCTGACAGACGGTTTAAAAGAGTGGAAAAATCCTTTAACATCTCATCGTTCTGGAAATAGGGGTATACGATATCATGGTCTATCTCACTCCAGCCCTCCTCGAACAGGGTCCTTCCCTGGATTTCCACATAGTATCCCTTATATTTGATGATATAGTGGAGAGATCGGTATATTCCGTTGGACTTAATCTCAATCAAATTCTCATCATAAATCCTGGTGTCCCCGTTCCTGCGGTAGACCTTTGGTCGTTCCGCGATGTAATAATGCCTGGGATCCTCATCAAAATCCTTTATTCGGTCCACCACATAGAGAGCGGGATTATTTTCAAATACGCTGGTTATATATTTGTGGAAATGAATCCAATCCTCCCGGTAAAGAAAAAACACCCGGATACCAATCAGGTCCGTGATATACTTATGATAATTGCTCCTGCTTATATCCTCAAACCGTTCAAAATGTTCGTTGCGCTTGCGTATGATTTTCTCTATCAGATGGCCGGGATCCTTAGTACGGTACCGGTAGGAATGGATGCCCGCCCTCTCAATATCATAGAGATAATCGTATACAAAATCCTTACCAATGCTGCGCAGTTTTCCCTCAACGGACAGATAATCATCATATATGGCAGCCAGCTCCTCCCAGGCAAGACCGACTGCCTTAAGTTCCTCAGGTTCAATGTTGTAGCTTGTCAAAAATTTTTCCTTGTCAATCATCCGGTATCATTCCTCCTGTGTGTCTAAAATGTCTGCGTATCCTCACAGCCGCCCTGCACTATCCATCAATGAGGTTTCATCACAAATGCCCTCTCATCCACTGCCCGCAGGGTTGCCAGTATTCCGTCCAGGTGATCGTACTCATGCTGAATCAGCTCCGACATATCCCCCTCCAGTTCCATGGAACAGTCGTTCCAGTCCAGGTCTTTATAATATATGATGCACCGTTTATGCCGCTTTACCCTGACCAGAAGATCAGGAAATGACATACAATCGTCCAGCACATCTATCATATCCTGTTCAGGAAAGGAAAGACGGGGATTGATAAACAGTACAGGCGTGTCCAGGTGCCGGTAAATAACACGTTTCTTCACTCCAATCTGAGGCGCCGCAATGGCTCTTCCCGTTCCATATCGGGCCCTGAATGCCAACAGGGTATCCTTTAAATCCTCCTGCACCTGTTTCATCTGCTGAAGCTCTTCTATTTTCACTTCCTCGCTGACCTCATATAATTCAGGATCTCCCAATAAAAGAATCGTCCGCTTCATGTCAAAACCTCCCTCTGCGCTGTTTTCGCTCCCACGCAACGCGTTTTCCTAAGTATACCATGATTCCATCCTATTTCCAAATCCCAATTAAAGGGGACAGCAAAAAAATCCGGACCGCCTCGTACATGGGGCAGTCCGGGCCTGTATGCCTTTTTCTATATTACGCCTGTGTGAACTCAATCAGATTCAGTCCGATGGATTCGTTCATTCTTCTGCCTGCGGTTCCGTCAATCACCGTAATGAAAATCTCGGCAGTGGCGCTGATAACCGCCCTGTTCAAATGGCCTCCATGGCACTCTCCCACCAGTGGGTTGCCGATTACCATGTGAAGATGGAGATAGGGATTTTCTCCCTGCTGCGTTATGCTGCCTGTGAGGGAGGCAATCTCATAGTTGCCCTTGAAGGACTTCCCATAATATTTCTTTTCCGTTGTGTCAAATACCCCAAGTTCCGCCTCAGAAGCAGCCCCCAGCCCGGAGACCTCTCCCAAAGCCACCTTTTCAGTTCTGCACACTTCCCGAATACACTCTGCCACTTCCTCGCCCGGATTCAGACGGAGAAGGATTTTTTGTCCAAATCTCTTATATTCCATGGTATTGACTCCTTTCAAACACAGTTTACAATACATTTAATCATTATATATTCATATATGTAAGATGTAAAATTATATTTTCTACGGTCTGCTCTAATTTTTTGTTATGATTGGATCCACCCGCATAAATAATATACCCCGAACATCTCCCTCTCCAAAAGTCATATCCCGTGACATATCCCGAGTCATATCCCGTCCACCCTTCCCATTGTCAAATTTCCTTCGCAGATATATAATTATACCAATATCTATTTTATACCATACAACCTTAGAGATACCAGGAGGCGATACAATATGGATAATGGAATAAAAATACCGGACTGTCCCGCGGAAATGACCCTGCGGCTCATCGGAGACAAATGGAAAGTTCTCATCATCCGGGATTTGCTCACAGGGACAAAACGGTTCAACGAGCTCATGCGGTCCGTCAGCGGCATAACCCGGAAAGTCCTTACCAGCCATCTCAGGGCCATGGAACAGGCAGGACTTGTTACACGCAAAATATACCCGCAGGTTCCCCCGAAGGTGGAATATACCCTGACGGAAACAGGATACAGCCTGAAACCCATACCGGACTCCATGGCAGCCTGGGGAACGGCTTACAAAAAGAATACAGGGCAAATGCAAACGCAAAAAGAGCCGTGAACCCGTTTTTCTCACTTCCAGGGTCCATGGCTCTTATATGATATTACCCGCACACAGCCGGCTCCACTCCTAAAAAACCCGCTGTATCCCGAAGCGCCTTCATCCCGTCAAGGCGCCCTAATTCATACATCTGTTGTATCTTCTCCGGTCTGTTTTCTGTCCTGCTGATTTTAATAAGATGACTGGGCCGTATGACAAAAATTTCCCCCGCAGCCTCCATGCGTCTGACCTCCTCCAGTTCCCGGTTATACATCAGGTGACGGCACTCCATGGTTTTTATAAATTCAGGATATCTGCGGTATACCCTGCGGATAGCGGGGAGCATATGGTTTGGCTTTTTGCGGTAGCCATCCGGCCGGGTAAGTATGACCAGGCTTCTTCCAAAGCCCATTTTGCGGAATGCAGCCGCGGGAATGGAGTCGGATACTCCTCCGTCCAGCAGTTTATGTCCGTCGATTTCCACAATCCTGGAAACCAGGGGCATGGATGCGGATGCCCGGATCCATTGTATGTTCTCTCCCCTCAGGCTGTCGCATCTGTGGTACACCGGCCTGCCGGTCTCCACATCCGTGCAGGTGGCATAAAACTCCATGGGCGAAGCCTCAAAGGCGTCATTGTCAAATGGGTCCAGCCGTTCCGGCAGTTCGTGATAGCAGAACTCATTTCCCACCAGGTCGCCGGTCGTTACCAGAGATCGGAAGCTCATATACCGCGGATCGCGGCAGTACTTCAGATTATAGCGTATGGAGCGCCCGGCCTGTCCCGCCACAAAGCTGCACCCATGGATGGCGCCGGCCGAAACGCCCACCAGACCGTCCGCCTTAATCCCATGTTCCAATAATACATCCAATACACCGGCGGCGTAAATGCCCCGCATTCCGCCGCCTTCCACAACAATTCCAGTTTTCATTTCCATCTACCTCTTTACAGACACATTTTAGGAATTAGCCCTTACCTCGTCCCACTGGCCATGGCCTGTCAGCCAGTTAAGAGCCTTGTGCCATTCCCTTACCACCCCGGTCTTCATGCCCGCAGGCTCCGGCAGCTCATGGCGCCTGGCATTGATGCAGGACCATTCCAGACAGGAAATAAGGTCGCAGGCATCTAACAGCTCTCTGGGGCTCTTAGGCCTGGACTTTGCCATGATTTTACTGATACTGGTGCCATTTCTCAGGGACTTCACCAAATCAGCGGGATTGCACGGATGATCCGGGAACCCCAGCTCCTCCACCAGTCCCAGTGCCCACTCTACCACGTAAAGGGATTCATACTGCCTTAAGAAAGACAGGACTTCCTTCCTGTCGGGAGCCGTATCGTGAAGATACCTCCACTCCCTGGGAGAAAAATAATCCTGGGTATTGTTATTATCAATATAATCCATCAGGAAATTCTGGGCCTTTTCCACTCCCTGCTTTTCATCCAGCAGGCATTCCGAATAAATGGCAACGCCCATGATGGCCAGGGCTCTCTTGGCTGTCTCCTCCAGGGAGGGACATGTTATCTGCGAAGCAGGCTCAACCGCCGGCAGCCATCCGGGTACATAGATGGCATTCCCGATAAGCGTCTGCATGGTGCGCATCCTTCGGTCCACCTGTTCCTGGGTGATATCCTTTCCGGCCTTTAAGTCCGGCTCCTGATAGGGAAGATAGCGGGTAAAGGCGCTTCCGCCCTTGTCGGACAGAATCAGAAGCTTTTCCCCATTTTCCCCGCAGCAGAACATGCTGTCCTCTTTCTCTTCCTGGTTCTGGATCAGGATGATCCCCTCCAGGTCGTTTAAGACGGACACAAACATGTCCTCAATCATGGTCCTCTTGCCCTCAATATCCTCCTCGTCTTCCACGTCAAAGGCATATTCCACCAGCACAAAACTTCTGGCCCGTCCAATCTGGTACAGCAGGTTGGTCTTAACATCCACCACTCCTGTTTCCACCTGATAGAAATGGCCGCAGGTTCCCTCCACCTGTTTCTTTATGAACTCCTCCGCCTGTTCGCCGGCAGACTCGCTGGCCACCGCCAGACGGATTTCTATATCTCCGTTGTGCAGAACCAGGGTGTCTCCCATTCCCTCCGGGTCCAGGCCAAAGGTTGCACACAGAACTTGAATGATTTTTTCCTGTGACGGGATATCTGAGAAAATGAATGCCTTGCCTTCATATCGCTTTGCTGGGGCTGATGTCTCTGTTGTATTCTTTTCTTCAAACAATTCCATATAAATCTCCTTCTTGATTACACCGTATAAAACAGTTTGATTATACTATGTTTGGTGGGAAAACACAAATTATTCCTTATATTTTCTACTATTTCCCTTCAAAATAATCCGAAGCCACCATCCCATAGATACACTCATCGCATATCCCCTGATTATTCCACCCATACTGCCGGAGGGTCCCTTCCTTTTTAAGCCCGCAGGCCATCATGACCTTTCCGCTGTTCACATTGCGCGTATCGTGCAGGGCCTCCACGCGGTTGGCACCCTCCACCTCGAAAAAGAACCGAATCAGCTCCGCAAACGCCTCCTTCATGATTCCATTCCCCCACCACTTCCTGCCCAGGCAGTATCCGACCGTCACCCGTCCGGCTTTCTGGTTAAGCTGCGGGACAGCAATGCTTCCAATGACATTGCCCTCATCTTCCCTCCATGCTATGGCCCAGGTGTAAAAATCCTTAGACTCATAGGACGCAATCCATCCCTCCAGAATTTTCTTTGTCTCCTCCACATCCTTGTGAGGTTCCCAGGAGAGAAACTTCGTGACCTGGGGATCGTTTGCCCAGTTTCTGAACATGGCGCCGGCGTCCTCTATCACAAAAGGGCGCAGCACCAGCCGCTTTGTCTCCATTCTCACGGTTCCTGAATTCTTCATAAGGCTCCTCTCCTTTCCTGCACATACAAAGGATGTGCACAGCATGATTGACTGGCAGCAGAATATTATTCTCTAATATAGCACACATCCCGCATTTTAGGAACCCTTAATATCCTAAATCATTCCATATAGCTATGCTTCCTCCGCTTGCTTCTTCTTTAATTCCATAGCCCCTGCCTCTGCCCGCTCCTGAAGGATGGGATTGTCAAAACACAAAAATGCTCAAAGGCATCGGGATATGGAAATACCTTTAATTAAGCTTACCTCTTTAAGCAAAAAAAGCTCTCCGGCCGCATCATATACCGGAGAGCTTTTTCCATAAAGCTTTCTTCAGGTCCCATCTTTATTCCATCCCTGCAAATATTTATTCCACTCCCGCTTTTTTGCAGATATCATTGAGACAGCATGACTCGCAGTGGGGTTTTGTCCTGGCCGTGCAGACGTCCCGGCCATGGAATACCAGCCTGTGGCAGAAATCGCTGCCCTCCTCAGGCGGTACAAGCTTCCACAGAGCCATCTCCACCTTCTTGGGCTCCTTGATTCCATCCACCAAACCCATGCGGTTCACCAGGCGGATGCAGTGTGTGTCCGTCACAATGGCAGGTTTTCCAAACACATCCCCCATGATCAGGTTGGCGCTCTTTCTTCCCACTCCGGGAAGCTTTAACAGGGCGTCAAAGTCATCCGGCACCTTGCCTTCATACTGTTCCTTCAGTATCTTCATGCAGGCGCTTATGTCCCTGGCCTTGCTGTGTCCCAGGCCGCAGGGCTTCACAATCCGTTCAATGTCTTCCACATCCGCCTCTGCCAGGGCATCCACATCCGGATATTTGGCGTAAAGGTCCTCAACCACCACGTTCACCCTTGCATCTGTACACTGTGCCGCCAGACGTACACTGACCAGCAGCTTCCACGCATGGTCATAGTCCAGGGTACAGCCTGCATCGGGATATTCTTTTTTCAGGCGGCCTATGATTTCCAATGCTAGTTTTTCCTTAGTCATGTTATATCTCCTTTGTATGCTGCAGCGCACTTCTTTTTAACTTCTTTTTAACTTCCTTTTTACTTCTTTGTATCATCCTGCGCTTCTCTTTTCACATACATCTTATTATACATGACACAGGTTTATTTCTCAAGGGAAATACCCTGGGGCAGACTGTAAGGACAACGGCCCCAGGGCAGATTATTCCTGTTGATATCACATATGATTATTTAACAATAAAAGACTTCCTCTTACTCACCACATCAAAGATAACGGCTGCCAGCAGAACGCCGCCCTTTACCACCTTCTGCAGGTTCTGGTCCACGCCCATGATGCTCATGCCCAGATTCAGCACGCCCATGAGGGTTGCGCCCACGATAACCCCAGGCACCGTGCCGGTGCCGCCGTATGCGGAAGCGCCGCCGATAAAGCACGCGCCGATGGCGTCCATCTCATAGCTGTTTCCGGCCGTTGGGTTGGCGGAGTTCAGTCTGGCCACTGTAACCATACCCGCGATGGCTGCCAGAAGTCCCATGTTCAGATAAGCCAGGAAATATACCCGGTTGGTATTAATGCCGGAAAGCTTTGTTGCCTTTTCATTTCCGCCCACAGCGTAGAAATAACGGCCTGTGGTGGTCCTGGAGGCAATATAGCTGTAGATTCCGATGATGACCGCAACCCAGATAAGAGCGTTTGGAATTCCCTTGTACTGGGCCAGACGGAACATGAAGGAGAGCAGAACAATGCAGATGACTGCCATTTTGACCACAACTCCCGTAAGGGGCTCCACATAATACCCCTTTGCCAGTTTCTGTCTCCTTCCGTTGAACACGATAACGGCATAGACAACACAGGCAATGACGCCCACCAGGAAACAGGTCAGGTTAAATCCCTCCACTGCGAAGAAATCCGGCACATAGGTGTTGAACAGCATCAGGAACTGGTCCGGTATGGGGGCCAGCGTCATTCCCTGCAGCACTACATTGGAAAGCCCCCTGAACATCAGCATGCCTGCCAGGGTAACGATAAAAGGAGGAATCCTGACATAGGCAATCCAGAATCCCTGCCATGCTCCCACCAGCATTCCCATGATGACCATGGCGATAAGTGTAAGGTAGGGACTGATGCCCATTTCCACCATCATCTTGCCTCCGATGGCGCCCACGAAGCATACCACGGAACCAACGGACAGGTCGATGTTGCCTCCGGTCAGGATACAGAACAGCATACCGGTGGCCAGGATAAATACATAGGCATTCTGGGCAATCAGGTTGTTTACGTTCTGCGGAAGAAGCATCTTGCCTCCCGTGTTCACGGTAAACAGTATGATAATGACCGCAAGAGCGATAATCATTGTATATTTTTTCAGAATCTCTGATATTTTCAGCTTTTGATCCATGGTCTACTCTCCTTTATCAGCTTTAAGAATACAGGACATAATATATTCCTGGGAAGCCTCCGAAGCGTCCACTTCCCCGGCCAGCCTGCCCTCATTCATGATATAAATGCGGTCGGACATGCCCAGCACCTCGGGAAGCTCCGACGATATCATGATGACGGACTTTCCCTCCTCCACCAGACGGTTTATGATGCAGTATATCTCGTATTTCGCGCCCACATCGATTCCCCTTGTGGGCTCATCCAGAATCAGCACATCGGGCTCTGTGAACATCCATTTTGCCAGAAGCACCTTCTGCTGGTTGCCGCCGCTTAAATTACCTGCGTTCTGTTCCACCCCAGGACATTTTGTCTTCAGCTTATCCTTGTACTCCACAGCCACCATGTATTCTTTGTCCTTGTCTATGACTCCATGGCTGCTGACCGCCCCCATGTTGGCAAGGGTGGTGTTTACACGGATGGGATTGGACAAGATAAGGCCGTTCCCCTTCCTGTCCTCGGTCACATATGCGATTTTATGGCGTATGGCATCCTGCACCGTATTCAGATGGACTTCTTTTCCCTCAATATAAAGCTGTCCCGATATATTGGTGCCGTAGCTCTTTCCGAAAATGCTCATGGCCAGCTCCGTACGTCCCGCGCCCATAAGGCCGCAGATTCCCACCACTTCTCCTTTGTTTACATGAAGGGAAACATGGTCCACCACCTTCCTGTCTGAGTACAGAGGATGGTATACCACCCAGTCCCTGACCTTAAGGGCAGTGCCGCCGATGCTGATGCTCTCCCTCCTGGGGAACCGGTCTGTCAGCTCACGTCCCACCATGCCCTTTATGATCCGGTCCTCTGAGATGTCGTCTGTCTGTTTGTCCAGCGTCTCTATGGTGGAGCCGTCACGGATGACCGTTATCTTGTCAGCCACATATGCGATCTCATTGAGCTTATGGGAAATAATGATGGATGTCATGCCCTCCTGCTTGAATTTAAGAAGCAGCTCCAGCAGGGCTTTGGAATCATCCTCATTGAGGGAAGCAGTTGGTTCGTCCAGAATCAGCAGCCGGGCCTTTTTGGCAAGGGCCTTGGCTATCTCCACCAGCTGCTGCTTTCCCACTCCGATATCCTTGATCAATGTATGGGAGGACTCGTTAAGACCCACTGTCTTTAAATAGCGGTCGGCCTCGTCGTATGTCTGGTCCCAGTTAATTGCCATCTTCTTTCCTTTTTCATTTCCAAGGTACATGTTCTCGCCAATGGACATATATGGAATCAACGCCAGCTCCTGGTGGATGATGACGATTCCCTTTTCCTCGCTGTCACTGATTTTATCGAACTTGCACACCTGACCGTCGTAAATGATGTCGCCCTCATATGTGCCGTAGGGATATATGCCGCTAAGCACATTCATGAGAGTGGATTTACCGGCTCCGTTTTCCCCCACCAGCGCGTGGATTTCTCCCTTTTCCACCTTCAGGTTTACATTGTCAAGGGCTTTTACTCCGGGGAAGGTCTTGGTGATATTTCTCATTTCCAAAAGTATCTCTGCCATTCTATCCCTCCTACAACCATACAGGCGGGTATTTCTCCCCGCCTGTGTGATTCTCACCTTTTCCGGTCTGTTTCACCGGTCCATCTGATTACTTTAACTGGTCTTCCGTGTAATAACCGGAGTCAATCAGCATTTCTTTGTAATTATCAATTGTGACAACCACCGGCTCGCAGAGATATGTGGGGATTACGCCTGTGCCGTTGTCATAAGACTGGGTATCGTTTACTTCTGCCTCTCCGCCCTGCATAACGGCGTCCACCATCTTAACCACCTGTGAGGCCAGGGTACGTGTATCCTTGAATACGGACATTGCCTGCTTGCCTGCAATCAGGTTCTTCACATTGGCGATATCACAGTCCTGGCCGGTGATAATGGGATATTCGCCGGTATAGGAGGATGCAAGGGCATTCTCAACACCCAGCGCGGTGGAGTCGTTGGAGCAGAGTACTGCGTTTAAAACGGTACCGTCGGAGTAATTTCCTGCGATGATGGTATCCATTCTGTTCTGTGCCTTCTCCGAATCCCAGTTAGCGGTTGCCACCTGCTCAAATGTGGTCTGGCCGGACTTTACAACCAGCTTTCCGCTGTCAATGTATGGCTGAAGCACGTCCATGGCTCCGCCGAAGAAGAAGTTACAGTTATTGTCAGCCGGGTCTCCGGTGAACATCTCAATGTTGAACGGTCCGTCGTTCCCCTCTAATCCAAGAGCCTTTACCAGATATTCGCCCTGTTTCTGTCCTACCATATAATTGTCAAAGGTTGCGTAGTATGTAACAGCGTCGGAGTTCATCAGAAGCCTGTCATAGGAAATAACAGGTATGCCTGCTTCCTTTGCCTGTCCCAGCGGCTCGCCCAGAGAGCTTCCGTCGATGGACGCGATTACCAGCATCTCACAGCCGTTGGAAATCATGTTCTCCACCTGGGATACCTGGGTCTGTACATCGTTGCTGGCGTACTGAAGGTCTACCTCATATCCGGCTGCCTCCAGCTCTGCCTTCATGTTGCTTCCGTCCTGGTTCCATCTCTGCAGGTCCTTGGTTGGCATTGCCACGCCGATCAGGTGCTTTTCGCCGGATGCAGCCCCGTCCTTTGCTGCTTCTGTCTCAGCCTTGGTATTCTCTGCTTTGGCATTCTCTGCCTTTGCGTCGGCCTGGGTCTCTGTCTTTGTCTCTGAAGCAGGAGCAGCTCCCTCCTTGCCTGCGCATGCCATAAGGCTGCCTGCCATGGCTAATGTAAGCATGGTCACTAACAATTTCTTTTTCATATATCAAATCCTCCTCCAAATGTTTTTGATGGTTTCACTATACCACAAAGGCCTCTGGACTTGCTTGGCACCCATCTGCACACTTTTGAGAGGTTTAAAAAAATGCCCTGTGCTCTACAGGACATTTTTGCTCAGTTTATATTGTTTTTAGTTAAAAATGTGCTAGCGTGGTCTTTGCAGTCATTCCTGCTCCATTGTAAACTTTTATTTTATTTCTGAACAGGCCTTTAATGCTTCATAAGCCACATACTTAATCAACTCAATTTCCAAACCAATTTCACTGTCACTTACCGTTGGAACCGCAATATATTCGTCAACATCCCCTTTCGCGTGTGCTATGGAACACCTCATTGAATATATCCGTTCACAGAGCCTTCCTACTATCTTTTCATCGCTTTTCGTTAAATCAATTGGGGTTTTCTGTGAATTACAGTATTTATTTACTCTGCTTTTATCTTGTAATATCCAGGATTTAAATTTTGATATATCCAAACTCCTTGTCAGCACTAATTTCAGCGACTCTCTCTCACTTAGTATATTCTTGTACTTGTGCAATACTTTTCTAAGTTCATTGTGATTTACAGCAGGCATTGACAGCGCACCATATTCGTTTAAAAAAAAATAGTTTTGTGCTCTAACAAAAAAATACTCTAATACTTGATAGTAACTCAAATATGCCAATCTGGCCTCCTTGGCATGCAGAGCATTGATTAGGTATAGGGCTGGTATATACTCGAATTCTAACGAATGAAACTGAATTCCATATAACTTGGCTTCCCCTTCTAATTTATAGATTGCATCCATTTCTACAACGGAAAAGTCTAAGTCATGTTCCATTGAGACTTTCAGCAATATCTCATTAATCATACGGCATATCGCATCATTGCTTAAGCATTCTATATCAAATAATTGAATCGATAAATATCTTTCATGATTAAAATGCGTATGGGTAATTTCACCCCACTTGCCTATATTGATAAAATAGTCGTAAAAAACGCTCCAAATCAGGTCACTCTTAGCTCCAATTTCACCAATACATCTTTTCCCATCATAAAGTTGTACTGATCCAATATCTTGATAGTCAACTCCCTTGATTATTTTCTTATACGTCTTCATGTTACTAGGTATGACCATACACTCATAATAGTTTGCTATCCGAATAGCATTATTACCTACGCGGAAAAAGGCATTATAAAATAGCGGGGAAAGTACATTTTGAAATGAACGCCAATCATCCCCTGGCTTCATGGACTCAACCAGCTTAGAAAACAAAGCAATCTGGATACCCAGGATTTTCTTGGATTCTTCTGTTAATTCAAACAACTCCCCTCCAATATCCACTGAATTAATATTATCCAGCGAAATAGTCTTAACCCATCTTTTTAGTGCTTCATGTTTAACCAACCGATTCCCATACATTGACATATAACGGACTCCCCTTTGTCTTGCTGGTATTTCTCCATTAGGCTGCACCTTACTGACATGAAAGTCAGTTTACATTCAAATACACATCCTCCTTAGCATGGAACCCGCCCTTAATGATGACCTCGTCCATATTTTCCCCGGTGACCGCAATGGGCTGCAATTCCAGGTAGGGAACTTGATAGGTGCCGTCATAGGCAGTGCTCCGCGCCTCCTCTATTTCCTCTCCCAGTCCCAGGAGCACCGCGCATTTGGCAGCCATGCTGGCCTCCTGTTCCACGGATTTGAAGGCCGTCATTTCCTGGGTTCCCTCCACGATGCGCTGGCAGGCTGCCAAGTCGCCGTCCTGGCCGGTCACGTACACCTTTCCGGCCAGCCTTTCCTCGGACAAGGCCCGGAATGCCTGGCTGGCCAGATCATCATTTCCGCAGATGATTCCCTTAACATAGCGGTCCTGTTTTAATCCTTCCTTGGTGTAGGTATAGGCGTTCTCTGCAACCCAGCCCGCACAGTTGGACTCGTAGACCACGCTGAGGCTGCTGCCTGCCAGCGTCTCGTCAATGCCTTCGCGGACAAGCGTTACATTGTGATCTGTTAACGGACCCTGAATTAAGAAGATATCTCCCCCATCCGGTATGTTTTCTAACAGGCTTCTGGCCATCAGCCTGCCCACCTCGGTGTTGTCAAAGGATATGTAAAGGTCACATCCGGCATTCTGTATGAGACGGTCATAGGAAACTGTCTTGATTCCCGCTTCCCTGGCTTTAATCATCACATCTGTCAGCGCCTCGCAGTCCCCTGCCACCACCACGATGACATCCACCTGTTTTCTGATGAAATACTCAATCTGGGAAATCTGATCCTGCACGTCCCCGTTGGCATTCTGGACATTGACCTCTGCCCCCAGCTCCTTTGCAGCGGATACGAACACATCCCGTTCCCGCATCCACCGCTCTATAACAAAAGAATCAAAGCTAAGACCAATCTGTACCTTGGGCTCCTCCTGCTCCATGCTGCCTGCCGCCGCATCCTCCATCCTGACACAGCCCGAAGCCGCCAGGACCGTGAACAGGACCGCAGACAGTGTGCAGACAATGCGGCCTGCGGTTCCTTTTTTACGTATACTCATGTCTATTCCCTATCCTCTCCCTGTCCCATTCTCCAGCCGTTCCCTGTACTCGCTGGGATTGACGCCCTCGTATTTCTTAAAAATACGGCTGAAATAATTGGGATCGCTGTATCCTACCATGGCACATATCTGCTTGATACTGTAATCCGGGTTCTGAAGACAGACGCAGGCCTGTCTCATCCTGGTTCTGGTCAGGTATTCTATGAAATTTTCCCCTGTACCCTGTTTGAACAGCTTGCTGAAATAATAGGGACTTATGTTTACCATCCTGGATATCTCATCCAGGGAAATATCCTTCTGGTAATTTTCGTCAATGTATTTCCTCACCGTATCCACCAGGTATTCCATCTCCTTCTTTTTCTCAGTTCCCGCGCATTTGCATATTTCCCGCGTCTTTTCCAGGAACCAGTGGCACAATTTGTCGCTGTCAGATGCATCCCTTATCTCACGTATATAGCTGCCCCTGGGCTTCATGCCGAATTCAGTTCCGTCCTTTGCACAAATCCGGTACTCCAACCGCATGATAAGCTCCAATATCTTGGCCTCCATGTCCTCCCGGCACCCATACATTCCCTCAATGCAGGAAAAAAGCTCCGCCCCGCAGGCAGCCGCTCCCTCGCTGTCCGCCTTCAGCCCCCGCTCGTAATAACTGTTTTCCAGCTCCTTTGGATATTCCCCGGTCACATCCCCCTGCCTGCTGGGAATATCCGTGATGTGGACCACATGGCTGACGCTCTCCCGCAGGGCCCTCAGCGCCTCCCCGTATGACTCCTTCGCGTTTCCCAGGGTTTTTGTACTCCCGATGCCGCTGCGGAAATCGCTTCCAATGTGTTTCTCCAGCTTCTGGAGCATGGTCCTGGTCCTGGTGATGACCTCCACCCGCTCTTCATATTTAAGCGTCGGCTCAGAGGAAGGCACAAACAGCACCACCCGGTTGCCCATGACAGGCCCGGTGATACAGGAAAAATAATCCTTCACGATTTCCCTCATATCCTGATAATACTTGTTGGCCTTTACGCTGGAGCCGATTGCATTGGTCAGCCTGCCGCTCTCATCCCTGTCTCCGAATTCCAGCACCAGGCAGAAACCGTAATTGTCCCTGATTCCCAACAGTTCCTCGTAGCCGGAACTGTCCGCTGCGCCGTCGTCCTGAAGCATGCTGTAGATAAACCCGCTCTCAATCATGGGCACCACAATTTCCAGCCTCTCCCTGATTTTAAGGTCGTCGCTCCGCTTCTGCCTGGCTTCCTCCACCCGCTGCATGGCTTTCATGCACACGTCCAAAATCACCTTTTTATTGGAAATAGGCTTTGTCAGATACTCCATGACACCCAGGTTCACCGCCTCCTTTGCATAGGCAAATTTATCGTAGGCCGTAATGATAATAATAATCATCTCATTATTGACCTTCCTGATCTCCTGGATAGCCTGGATTCCGCTGAGCCCCGGCATATGGATGTCCACAAATGCAATATCCGGGTGAAAACTTTCAGCCATCTCCACCACAGCCCTGCCTGTTTTGACGCATCGTATATCGCATTCACTTCCAAAGCTGGTGGCAATGATATGCTTAAGGGACTCCAGCATAATTCCCTCATCATCTGCCAGTAATATCCGAAACATTTCCAATCTCCTCCTTCACCGGAATATGGATAATGACCTCGGTCCCCATTCCGGGGCCTTCGCTTACAATCTGGACCAGGCCCTTTTGCTGATAATACAATTCCAGGCGGCTGACCACATTGTCCAGGCCGATTCCCGTGGAATCGCCGTCCTCCGGCGTTTCCTGCCTCCTGCCTTCCATTACCTCAAGAATCCTCTCACGGCTCATGCCCTTTCCGTTATCCCGCACACTGATGCGGATGGAATCCCTGCACCCGTGAACCGTAAGAAGAATTGTACCGTTTTCTTCCATGCCGCGGATCCCATGTCTGACCGCATTCTCCACAATGGGCTGCAATATCATGCTGGGCATCTTCACATCCAAAACCCGCTGGTCAATGGACTCTTTAAACTGTATATCCCCTGCAAACCGCACATTCAGTATGTAGATATAATTTTCAGCCGCAGCCGTCTCATCCCCCACCGTGGCGTCCTCCAGCCCCTTCTTCACATTGTAGCGGAAAAATTCCGCCATCTTGTCCAGAAAAATACAGGTTTTTTCCGCGTCCTCCATCATAGCCAGCTGGGCCCCGGCATTGAGGGAATTAAACAGAAAATGGGGATTAATCTGGGACTGCAGGTATTTAAGACGGGCCTCCTTCAGGTGGTTTTCCATCAAAAGCTCCCGCTCCAAAAGTTCCTGCTCCTTCTCCGCCCCTTCCTTTACCTTAGCCACATACTCCTCCAGGCTGCCTACCATCTGGTTGAAGGTTCTGGTGACAATGCCAATCTCGTCGTTGGAATCCGTGTCCGGCATCTTTACGTTAAAGTTCCCCTGCCCCACCAGATTCGCTGTCCTCGCCAGACTGGTAAGGGGCGTCACCATATCCTTTACCAGCATCCTGAGCACCATAATCCCAGCCAGCATGACAATCATCAGAATTACCATATTGAACACCTCCATATAGCGAAGGGCTTCCCTCATGGTCTGGTAACTGGCAGAGTTATTTTTAAACTGAAGCTCGTTGAGCTCCGATATACGCATGTTGATGTACTGGTACAGGGTAAGGGCCCTTTCATAAGCCTCCCTGTACCGTTCCACATTCCGTCCCCGTTTGGCCTGGACCGCATCCTGAGTCACGGCCAGATAGGATTCCGACATCATACGGATGTTTTTTTCTAGGATTTTTCCCGGCTTGTCAACTGTTTTGTCATTCAGGCGTTCTAAAAATTCCTGGTATTCCTGCTGGCTTTTATAATAGCTCTCAAGGCTGTCCGAGCTCTTTACGGACACATAGTCCCCCATGTCCTTCTGCACATGCTTCAATGCCTCTGACAGCTCGCTCAGATTGACATTGCTGGCATATACCGTATCCATCTTTCCGGCTATTTTATTTACCTGGAGATAGATAAATATATTGCTTACAAATAACGTCAGTATCATAAGGGTTACGGCCAGCAGTATCTTCTTCTCCAGGCTCAGGCGGCCCCATATGTTCTTTCCCGGTCTTTCCATATACATTGCCCACTTTTCCTTACTCAACGCCCATGTTTCATTAGCTGGCTCACATTTTCCTTTGTGACAAACTGCAAATCCACACTGTAATAGGAATTTGCATGTCCCTCCTGCAGATACTCCTCCAATGCCTGTACACAGTACCGCCCCATCTGCTCCGTATCGATGACAAGCGTTACCGGAATATTCCCCTTCCTGACAGCCTCCAGAATCTGGTCTGACTTGTAATACCCCAAAAGCTGGAGCTCACCCACCTTATTGTAGTCAATCATGGCCTGATAGGCTGCCTCTGTATCTACGGCCTCGGTACACACCAGGACGTCCGGTATTCCCTCCTTGCGGAAGAATATGTTCCTTATGGTCTCATCCGCATCCACCTTCCCGGTGGAACGCATGGTCTCCTGTATCAGTCTGACCCTTCCCGATGTGTCCGGTGAGGTCACCAGCAGGTTGTTGATCTGTTCCGCTATCTGCTCCTGGCTGCTGTTATCCCTGTCGTGGAGCAGAAGCATCACCTCCACATCGTCCTTATCCGGCGGCACCAGCTTAAAAATCTGTTCCCCGTACTGCCGTCCCAGCTGGTAATCGTTGACCCCCACAAAGCTTATGCGGCTGGTATCCGGAGCGTCCTTAAGGACCGTGACCACGGGGATTCCCGCCTTATCGGCCTCATTAATCCGCTCATCTATCTTATGACCGCCTGTGTATTCCAGTATGATTCCGTCCACCCCGGAGGCAATGGCCATGTCCATAAGACTCTCCATCTCTATGGTGGAGGAAAGACTCTTGCCCATCAGCTCCACCAGGGCATTGTGCTCCCTGGCCGCCTCTCTGGTGCTCTCGTACACATCCTTCCAGAAAGGCATATCGGAATCCTCCACAATCATGACGTAGTGGTAGCGGTATTCATTTCCATCCTCCCCGCCGTCCTCCCCCACCTGCTTTAAAACATTCTGGTAATAGGAGCTGGTGACCAGTGTGAGGAACAGCACTACCAGTATTCCAGCAATTACAATTATCCGTTCCAAGCGTACCCGGTTTTTCATTGGTTTTCTGTGCCCGCCCTCTCTATCAGCCTCTCTATCCCATCCTCCGGATAGAGCTTCACCCCATACTTCCTGCACAGCTTTTCTGCGTCCGCCAGGTAGGAATCACGTTCCTCCCTGGTATCACAGGGATGGCTCATGGCCAGGGTCTTAAGGCCCGCAGACACCATCTCGCAGAAGCAGTCCATGACTCCCAGGCCGTAGGAATAGGCGTCAATCACATGTCCGGTATCCTCCCCGTTCACAAACTCGTATTCTTCCTTGTCCAGAGACAGGGGAATTCCCGACTTACTGGTCACATTTACCCCGCCATACCAGGTGCTGTCCACCAAAAACATATCCCCTATCCGGTATTCCATGGAACATTCATCATTCTTTTTAATAATCCGTATTCTCTGTCCGTCCATTGCTATTTCCCCCAGCCACACATTATAATAAAATATAGGTATCCCTCTATTTTATAGCCACCCCCGGTTCCTGTCAATCCACCTTGCAAACCGGCCTGCATCCCGCCCTGTTTTCAGCCTGCATCCCGCCCTGTTTTTCACACTATCAAATCTCCCCCCGGCGTGATATAATCTAATTATCACATTCAGACTGCGGTCTTAGCCACGAAAGGCCCGGCACACGGCAATGTAATGATATACGGGGGGGATGGTTATGGTATTAAGATGTTTTTCGGCTCCGGATGAAAAGGTAAATCTCTGCTTTTATCCCTGCGGTTCCGGCACTGGACCAGGAGACCGCGATACATACTGTCAGGAACCACTGCGCATTTATAAGACAGATTATACAATGCTCCTGCTGCCCTACCTGGAATCGGAATTCCCGGAATTTGACGTCTGCCGGGGCCGGGATAACCGCATACCTGCCGGGACCTGGAATGTCATAATACAGAAAATAGAAGCCGACATGAGCCACATCCATTTCGACGATACTGTCTTTGACTTTTACAGCCGCTTTACCGGCTGGGTCGCAGACGCATTGGATCAGGAGGATATGATTATCGCGGAGGGAAACCAGTAGCCGGACCGGACTGAAATCATCCTGCTTCTGCTCACTTTTCTGAAGTACCTTCACGTCCCGGATAATGGCCACAGCCCCCTTTTTCCTGCCGGAATCTCGGTCGCCACGCCGCCGATTTCCAGGACAGCGCCGTCCTTTATTGCCTGTTTCACACCTTCATGGGCGCTTTGGCTTCCGGTAAAAACGGCAGCAGTGGAATGTGATGTTCAGCATCCCGCACATGGCTTTTACATCCTCTGACAGATCATAGGTAATTGTTAAAAGCAAAACTCCTTAAATGTGGATAACCCATCCGTTATGTAAGGATAAATGATTATGTTATTTGGTATTATCTCAGTCGTTGTAACACTTATTTTAGTTGCTACTCAAAAGTATTTATCCAGAAAGAGAAAGATGAGTGGCGTAGTTTTGCTTTTAATTGGTACAGGCTGCCTGGCAAGCATCATATACAACTCTGCAATTAAGGATTTGGTAGTTGCAGCTATAGAATATCTGGGGCTGCCAGGCTTTATACTTGCACCATTGTCAGGAGTTTTGCTCGGAGCAGCGACAGCTTCCCCTATGATTATTTATGCGAAGATTCATTAAGAACGGCCTTAGCATACGGGAACCTACGGAAACGCATGTTTTCGCTGGTATGGGCAGTGCGTCCTTTCCTGGCCGTGCTGCATGGATTTTTACAGAGCCAATGCCACTGACCCTTGCTGTATTGCATTTTAGGGCATCCCCATTTAATACGGTCAAAGTGGCCGGCTTCCTTTGTGACACCCAGATGTTTCATGACTAGGGAGTTGTCATTTGGGCATGTGGGATATCCGTATTCGTTATACCCGACTTCCTTAAGGGCGCTTTCATTTCTTGTATTGTAAGGAATCAGAGCTTTTGAAAAATGAAATTCATCTTTTAAGAATCCATAGATGTCATAACTGTCAAAAGCGGAGTCTCCCAGGAAGGTAAGTGGATGAAAGTCGGGATGGCGGACAAAAAAATCAAAGAGGATCGGCTTAAGCGATGAGGAATCACTAATCGATTTATCCTCATCTGGAGAGTCCGACTTCTTTTCTACAATAAGTTCAGGGTGCTGCTGCTTAAAATCATCATCTAATGCTCATGTGCGGTAAAGTAACACACAAGAATTTGATAGACAGCAACTCACTATTCTGTACAAAATTTTCAAACTAATAACTAAGATATTTAATTTTTCCAAAATTGTCTGCCAAATATAGTAAAAAACATTTATTTTTAAAATTGAAGAAAAATTTATGATTTTATAATAATAATATTTGCGGAGAAATATTATTTTTTCGTCAAAAGTGCCGATAATAATGATAAAGGTTATGAAAATATTATAATGAAAAAGAGGAGGTGAAACCTTATTGCTGTGTTTATTCTAGTTCTTGATTAAAAAATGGACTAGAATATATTTATAATTAACAAGTTGACGTTTTTTAGAAAGGAGAAGTATTATGAAACCAAGAAGAAAGTTAAGTGTATTATTCAGTTTTATCTTGATGGTGGTTTTGGTATTTGCAACTACAACGACAGCATTCGCAGCTACTGGCAATAAAAAGTAACCTCGTCTGGTAAAATGAGTATTGTACTCAATACTGGTCAAACAGGAAATTCCAGTGCAGTATCATTTAAGGTTTCAGGTTTACCCACAAACGCTGTTATTACTAAATTAGAAGTAAATACTGGTTCTCTCAGCAGTTATTCTGGTGCGATGTTAACCAATTATTTAACATTGACGAGTAGCAATAAAACCACAGCAGAAAAAATCACTTGGGGTGGGCAGGCAAATACAACGTTGAAATCAAATGGATTTCTTGCCACGAAAGCAAATGGAACATATACCATTACTTTTAACTGTACTTGTTTAGGTGGAGCTATTGTAGGCGGCATACCTACTGATGTTGGAAGTAAGACGTATTCTAGCCCATACATTACAGTATATTGGGACGATTCATTTTGATTTTGGGAATAGGTAAAGAACATCATCAAATCTAGTAGGAAGGAGAATGTGAAAAATGCGAATAGAAAATTATAACACATTCGCACAAAGTCGTCTGTTTTCGGGCACTGGAAAAATTGGGAATGTACAACTTCCCGATTATAATGATTTTCATTTCAACACGAAACAGTCTCCTGCTATGAGCGAGGATAAATATGAAGAGGCTATTATTGAACAAGCAAAAAAAGACCAATCAGAAGGGAAATTCCAATCGGATTCAGCAGGATTTAGAAATTTAGTGAAAAGTTATGTTTCTGTTGCCTCACCAAACAGAAAAGGAATTATTACAGATGGTTTAACAGCCATATTCAAAAATAATATTCCTCGTCCCAAAACGCTCGACATCATATCACTTATGTTTGGTGAAGTGAAATATCAAAAAGAAACTAAGAATTTATCTTATGCTGAGTTTTACGATGGCAATGGTGAAATGGTAGCTTCGTATTCAAACGGTGGTTGGACTTTTTATGGAACAAAAGAAGAAAATGCACGTGAATCTAAGCTTTTGGGAATATATAATGCAGCATGGAGAAGTGCTGCAAAAGCGAGTCAGGGAAACAGTAATGATGTCACTATAACAGATTCCATAAATATAACCGTATAAATACAAAAAACTAAACACCTCAATCAAGTGAAATTTTAGTAATCAATAAAAAGGCACCTATTGACTAATTGATAGGTGTCTTTTTTCGATTCAGAAAAGAAGCTTAGTCACCATTAACCTGACCTTAAAGCCCAACCCGCATCTATAACTGTCTTACCGTAATATGTCAGCTGGTACGTTTTACAGAAGAAAGCTTACGGACGGAAGCGACCTACCGAGCAGTAAAGTCTGAAAAAGATTTGCTGCTTTTTTTTGCGCCCATTTTAGGAAAATTGGGAGAGTGTCGGTATTGGTAAGTGAGCAGGGGAAATTTCCAGTTTTCTATCAAACAGCGGGCAGAACGCAGCTTCTAAGAGGAACGCAGCTTCTAAGAGCAAGATTCTACCGCAGTACCAAATTTCGCTTATCGCTCATTTTGTCCTTGCGGAAATCTTGTTGGGGAGTGCCTTCCTCAAGCCCTGCTTTATATATCCCAAGATGCTGACGGCCGACATCATCCTGCAGTATGTGAGGGCCATGCAGAACTCCATGGGCAGCAACATAGAGACACTGTATAAAATCGTGGCCGACAAGGCCGAGGCGCTGGAATTCAGAGTGAGGGGGGATTCGCGAAAACGACACCCGCAGACAGGACATAGAGATTTATTACAGCTTTGTCGGCAAGATTGACTTGCCCGAAGCCTGAAAGCCCGCCCTATCCGGCGTAATCGCGAAACGCCGGATAGGAACGGCAAATTTTTTTACACTTCTATTACTTCTTTATCACACATTAGCAAAGAAAGCGGGTGTATCATCCAAAGTTTGTCCGGACAGTCTGAAAAGAGTTCATGTAAAGAAATCTGATGGTATTTAGCAGACATAAATTGAGTGACAACACTCAGTAAAATCAATGGGTTTCGGCGTTTATCCAACGCCTGCTGACAGATCATCATAGGAGAAAAACGCAATAAGGCACGGTATCTGCCGTGCCTTTTTCATTGCATCCATATAATCTGACAGCATGCCGGGAATTCCCACCGCCGCTGCGTTAAGCTTTTCTTCTATGAGAATTTTCGTACCCTTACGGCCAAGCGCATCTGACGGGGCGATCAGGCATATTTCCGAACAAGGCATCTGTATTTCTTTTTCCGGCAATGGCCGCACCTCCCGGCTCATGATCTTACAGCTTGATTCGCATACTTACCCTTCAGTACGGCTTCGTCCAGGATATGCCCTTCCATCCCATGATACATCTGATTCAGATGGAATCCATCCTTTAAATCCAGCATGGTATCCAGGGCACACACCTTTATCTCATAAACATGCGTGCCGTGCCCCTCCGGCGGCGCCATCCCGCCGTACCGGCCGCACATTTCCCCGGAATGGCCTCCTCCCTGAATGCAAATCCAGCTGTTGACTCCCTGTACAAAATCAGGGCCATTCCTGCCGGCGTCCTCTAAAAGCTCATTGGACGTGATATTGGCCGCCATCCAGTGAATCAAGGCAAAACCTCCGCCAGGTTTCTTTTTATAAGATTAGTATAGAAAGATTTTGACAATATGGCAATTACCCACTTTTCCCACATATATACTTACTTTTTGATGTGTATTGGTAAGACAGTTCAGATAATATTCCTGTCCCGCAGCAATTGTTCCTATCCGGCCTCAATCATGTAATCAATGCCTATTTTCTGGTAGATTTCCAATGCCTTTAATACCGCTTTCCCCTTCTCCGTCAGAAAATACTCTGTTTTCAGGGGAAATGTATCATACACCGTCTTATCCACATTCTAAACACTATCAGTTCCTTCAAATGCTGCCGCATTTTTTCTGTTATCCCCTTGATATCCCGCCTTAAACCGGACGGCAGGGCAGGCCCCAGCCGGAGACGCCAGATAATGCTGCACTTCCTCTTACCCTTCATCATATCCTGGACCAGCTCCAGGGAGCAGGTATATTCTTCCCTGATTATCATATGGCCCATCTCCCACTCTGATTTCCTCAACAGCCGGCAGTATATAATCCCTGACCAGCAGCCACCTGTTCTTTGCGTCCGGCGCAAAACCGGACGTCATGGCTACCACCAGCTTCCTGTCGGGAACCCAGCAAATCATGTTTCCTCCATCTCCCATGGCAGCGTGGACAGCCACGCCCTTTTTCTCAAACTGCCACCACATATAGCCATAATGGCTGCGGGTTCTCTTCACAGACTGGCGCACCCATGATTCCGGAATGATACGCGCCCCATTCCACATACCCATGTTCAGATACAGCAGTCCAAAACGCGCCATATCCCTGGGCGTCATGGTCAGACCCCATCCGCCTGCGGTGACGCCCTCAGGATCGTGCACCCATCCCCTGACTCCTTCCCCGAACAGGCTGTCATATGTATAGGTTTCCATGGGATAATCCGGAATCACCGTCATACCAACGGGCGCAAATAGATAGCGGTTGGCAAATTCCCGGGTGCTCATCCCAACCGCCCGCTGTAAAACCGCGGACAAAAGATGGGCTCCCGCCGTACAATATTGGAAATGCCTGCCGGGCTTATCCGTTTCCCCGGCATCCCTCATCATATCCAGGGTGAATCCCACCCAGTCAGGAGATGTACACAGCTGTTCCAAAGGTTCCTTCCATTCCTCAAATGCATAGGGCACCGTCATGGTCAGCAGATTTTCAATGGTCACATTCCCGCAGTTCCTGTCATGTGTTTCCGAAGCATAGTCCGGGAAATACTCCATTATTTTCCGCCTGACAGACGGTATATACCCCTTGTCCGCCGCAATGCCCGTCAATGCGGACAGCACGCTCTTTGTTACCGATGCCACATGGACCGGAACATCTGGTCCGAAGCCATGAAAGTACTCCTCACAGACAATACAGCCATTTCTGACCACCACGATGCCATTGGTATTTGCGTAGTCCGATGTGATGACAGAATGCAGTCTTTGAGGTAATTCCCGGTTCATTCCCTGCTCTCCGGGCTCTGCCGTCCGCCACCCGGAGACAGGCCAATTTTCATTTTGCATCATATAAGCTCCTTCACGTTTATAGGTACACCGGTGTATGTAAAAAGCATATAATGATTAAAAATGAAAAGCAAGAACATTTTTAAAAATCATGATAAGGTACATTCACTGTAAGGCATAACCTGTCACAGGACATGATAATGGGGAATGATGTCCTCATAGCTCCCGTCCTTCATGAGGAAGCCTCCCGGTATCACGCCCAGCTGTGTAAATCCAAGCTTCTCATACATGTGGAGCGCTGAGACATTACTCCTTACCACGGCGTTGAACTGAAGTATCCTGAATCCCAGCTTTTTCCCCTGCTCCATGCAATGCTTCACCAACGCCTCACCAATATGGCGTCCCCGCAGCTCGGATTTAACCGCGTAGCTGGCATTGCAGATATGGCCGCAGCGCCCCACATTATTGGGATGGAGAATATACAGTCCCACGATGTCTCCACCGGCGCCGTCATACGCAATACCTGTAAAAGACTGCTCTGAAAAAAACTGTTTCCCAGTCTCTGCCGTGAGAAGCTCTATCTGCGGAAATGCCACTCCCTCCTCCACAATATGGTTCCATATCCTGACTGCCGCCTCTGTGTCCGCCTCTGAATACTGCCGTATTTTGATATCCATTTCTGTAAAATCCCCTTCCTTTATGTGAAATCATTTTATATTTCTAAATATTCTCTACCACGTTACTATAATCAATTACAGGTGGAAAATCAAGCGTGCTCCGCCCTATTTTGCGGCATCTTTTTTGCGGCATTGACGATATTCCGGCAGAAATGGTGTTTTCTAAATGACGCTGCATCAATCCGCACTGGGCAAATTAACAAAGTACGGCCGCATCTTATACAGACCCGCGGTTTTACCTCATGTCAGCGGGGATATCCATTTATCTCCCCCCGCCGCTGCCGTTAAGTTTGTTAAATGCCTCCATTCCGGGATAAACCGCGCTGTCTCCCAGCTCTTCCTCAATCCTCAGCAGTTGGTTGTATTTGGCCACACGCTCGCTCCTGCTTGGAGCGCCTGTCTTAATCTGGCATGTATTAAGCGCCACTGCCAAATCCGCAATGGTAGTGTCCTCCGTCTCCCCGGACCGGTGCGACGCAATAGCCGTATACCCTGCCCTGTGGGCCATCTTGATGGCCTCCAGCGTCTCTGATACAGATCCAATCTGGTTCAGCTTAATCAAAACAGAGTTTGCGCATCCCATGGAAATTCCCTTCTTTAGCCTTGCGGTGTTGGTAACGAACAAATCGTCCCCCACCAGCTGAACCCTGCCGCCCAGTTCCCTTGTCATGAGCTGCCAGCCTTCCCAGTCTTCCTCGTCCAATCCGTCCTCTATGGAACAAATAGGATATTTTTCGCACAATTCTTTCCAGTGTGCAACCAGTTCCCCGGAGGAAAAATGCTTCTTGCTTTTAGGAAGTATGTATTGGCCCTTTGTACCGCTCTTCCATTCACTGGAAGCCGCGTCCATGGCCAGCACAAAATCCTTTCCCGGTTCATAGCCAGCCCTTCTGACTGCCTCCAAAATGAACTGGATGGCCTCCTCGTCGCTTGCCAAATCAGGGGCAAATCCGCCCTCGTCACCTACAGAGGTGGCAAGTCCCTTTTCCTTTAACAGTGCCGCCAGGGCATGGAACACTTCCGTACACCAGCGCAGCCCTTCCCTGAAGCCGGGGGCGCCGGCAGGCATAATCATGAACTCCTGCACGTCCACGGTATTGGCCGCGTGGGCCCCGCCGTTGAGAATATTCATCATGGGGACCGGCATCCTGTTGCCGTTCACACCTCCCAGGAAACGATACAGCGGAATCCCCAGAGAAATGGATGCAGCCCTTGCGGCGGCAATGGACACGGCCAGGATTGCATTGGCGCCCAGCTCGGACTTATCCTCCGTACCGTCTGCCTTTATCATGGCCTGGTCTACGCCATATATATCGGATGCGTCCATACCCTTGACCGTATCATGGATGATGGTATTGATGTTTTGTACTGCCCGGCTTACACCCTTGCCTCCGAAACGGTCCTTATCGCCATCTCTTAACTCCAGCGCCTCAAATTCGCCGGTGGATGCCCCGCTGGGAGCCGCCCCTCTGCCAACCGTACCGTCTGCCAGATATACCTCCGCCTCCACTGTGGGGTTTCCTCTGGAATCAATAATCTCCCTTCCTACGACTTTTTCTATCTCTAAATAATCCATAAGCGTCCTTTCCCATGTCCTTCTCTGCCCTGTCCTGGAAGAATCGGGACTAGCGAAGTTCCATGTTTGATTTTTTTCGATTAGTTTTAACTAACTTGTTTATATTATACTACTTTCGTTTATAAAATGCAATCAAAATAAGGACAACCGTACACGATGCATATTCTGTGGAAAATCGTAAAAAGCTGTGATAGCAGGATTGCAAAAATCAGCATTTAAGGTAATCATTTTTACGCATGTAATCAAAGATTTTTTGGTGCAAGTAGTTTGCCGGCAATCAACTTGTATAAAATTGGGAAGTCGAAAAACGCCGGGCTATTCCGGGGCAGGTGGGTCCAACCGCCTGCCCCGCTGCTTCTGCCAGGACGAGGAGGGTTGCCCCGCTTGCGCTTGCTTTCCTCCAACTCCGGTCCCAGATAGAATTTCTGAGTTTCAACAAAAAAGGAAAAAATTACCCTGCCGCCTATCTGAAAATAGACAGTCGGCAGGGTTCGCCGGAGTTCGATAATATGTCTCAAATTGAGACGCATTACGACAAGGCTTAATCATTACAATCGCGCTGCGGTGCGCCGTAAAACGGCAGCCAACACGATGCACTGTTTGACGTAGATTGGTTTCTTTGGTTCCGGCCCAATGTACTGTTTCATACAGTTTCCTCCTTAATTGAAAAGCTCGCTACTGACGCAATCAGGCAAAGGACGGTATTCACGACCCTAGGGAGCGTATAGTTCCCATAGGTTGTGAAGCAGCACCCGCCCGGCCACGAACTGAAAAAGGCTCCAAACTGCTTTGTAATCAGCCCCGCTGTGGGCGGAACCGTTGAGTCACCTGTAATGCCTAAAAATCCCGTTATGATGATGGCAAAGGCAAGCCCCTTGGGGAAAAGGAGCATAAACAGCGAAATCAAAACGCGGGTGCCGTAAACACTCCCCAGGACATTTTTCATCTTGAACTTTATGAGCAAAAATCCTGTTGCCATCGCGCCAATCATGGTGGGTATCCCGTAGACGGTCATCACAAGAGAGGCCGCTGTTTCCGGAATACCCCGGGTGAAAAAACCGATGAAACTTCTCCGATATACCGAATCTTTGAAAGCGTCTTTCAGAATTTCCATCCGCGTTCCATCCGCCTGCTCTGCCAGGGCTTCTGCGGAAATGATATTCTTACTTTTTCTCCCGATCCACAGCACGATTGGAATTGTCGCCATATCGGTACCCCCGGCTGGTGTCCGATCAACTCCCCTACCTGTTCATAAGGAACCATGCTGGGCTTTTGGTGAAAGCAGGCCTTGAACTTTGAGCTGTTTGCCCTTGTGTCCCCCGCCATGACAATCATAACAGGCTTGCCGTCCACAAGAAAGGTCAGCGACTTGGCGATTTCGGCAGGGCTGCATCCGACGGCTTCCGCTGCGTGTTCCACCGTGTCGCCTGTCTGGCTGTGGACGGTAATATGGTCGGCAAGGCCCACGCCCTCAAAGTAAGTTTTAACATTCTGAAATGACATTGAAGTGAAAGGTACCTGAGCCGCCATGGGATACTCCATTCATTCAGCCGTAAAGGGTATCCCTATGATAATGCCTGCATAGAATCCTTCCATTCCGTAATGAAAAAGGAAGATATCTATCTCCACACATATCAGGATTTCAGAGAAGCCCGGAGGGCAATCCTTGAGTACATAGAGGGCTGGTATAACCGTAAGAGAATCCATAGTGCCATCGGCTATATGATACCACAGCAGAAGGAGGAGGAAGAATTAAAAAGGCAGAATAAACTTTCAACTTTTTGTGTCCAAAGTATTGACATAAGTCCTCTTATCTTTTGACTCTTATCTTTTGGTTCTTATCCTCTATCTCTTATCCCTCAGCATAACATCATGCGCCCCGCCTTCCACTATACTGGTGGATGATACCAGGGTGATTTTTGCCTTCTCCTGGAGCTCCGGAATGGTAAGGGCTCCGCAGTTGCACATGGTGGAGCGCACCTTGCTCAGAGTGAGATTTACATTGTCTTTAAGGCTTCCGGCATATGGAACAAAGGAGTCCACGCCCTCCTCGAAGGACAGCTTCTTATCCCCGCCCATATCATACCGCTGCCAGTTCCTGGCTCTGGCGCTGCCTTCGCCCCAGTATTCCTTCATGTAGCTTCCATTGACATTCACTCTCTTGGTAGGGCTTTCGTCAAACCTGGCAAAGTACCGTCCCAGCATGATGAAATCAGCGCCCATGGCCAGTGCCAGCGTGATATGATAATCGTGTACAATGCCGCCGTCTGAACAAATGGGCACGTATACGCCTGTCTCCTTATAATACTCGTCCCTGGCCTTTGCCACCTCAATCAGGGCTGTGGCCTGTCCTCTTCCGATTCCCTTCTGTTCACGGGTAATACAGATGGCGCCGCCGCCAATTCCCACCTTGACAAAATCAGCTCCCGCCTCTGCCAGGAACCGGAATCCGTCTCCGTCCACCACGTTGCCGGCTCCTACCTTCACCGAATCCCCGTAATTCTTCCTGATATAGTCAATGGTAATCTTCTGCCACTCAGAAAAGCCCTCAGAGCTGTCAATGCACAGCACGTCCGCTCCCGCCTCCAGCAGGGCAGGCACCCGCTCCGCATAATCCCTTGTATTAATACCGGCTCCCACCATATACCGCTTGGAGCTGTCAATGAGTTCGTTTTCATTCTTCTTATGGGTGTCATAGTCCTTGCGGAAAACCAGGTACACCAGCTCCTGGTTCCTGTTCACCAGTGGAAGGCAGTTAATCTTGTGCTCCCAGATGATGTCATTGGCTTCCTTCAGGGTGGTAGACTCGTCGGCATAAACTAAATTCTCCAGCGTTGTCATAAAGTCCTTTACCTTGGTATCGGGTCCCATCCTGCTGACACGGTAATCCTTATTGGTGACAATGCCTAACAGCTTTCCGTTGGGCTTTCCGTCCGCAGTCACCGCAATGGTGGAATGGCCCGTCTCCTCCGTGATGGCCAGCACATCCGCCAGCGTCATATCCGGCGATACATTGGAATCGCTTACCACAAAACCGGCCCGATACCGCTTCACCTTGTGAATCATCTCAGCCTGCTTCTCAATGGCCTGGGACCCGTATATAAAGGAAATTCCGCCTTCCTGTGCAAGGGCAATGGCCATCCTGTCATCCGATACAGACTGCATGATGGCAGAAACCATAGGGATATTGATGGTTATGTCCGGTTCCGTTCCTTTCTTATATTTTACCAGAGGCGTCTTCAGGCTCACCTGGGAAGGGATGCACTGGGTGGATGAATAGCCTGGAATCAGAAGATACTCGCTGAACGTGCGGGAAGGTTCCTCAAAATAGAATGCCATGTCATTTCTCCTTTTCAACTTGTTTTTATTTTATTCTCCGCCGAACCTTATAACTGGTACTATCATATCATGCCCCATATCTTCCGTCAATCAATGACCGGACCTTCGCTGCCATGTATTGTCCTGTCCGCAACCGTTGGGCAAAACCATCAGTCCATATATACCCGCGACCCGGTGGCTCCCCTCTGCCCCTGATATTTTCCATTGTATGGTTTCATGGCTATATCATCCATTTCCGCAAACACCAGCTGGCCAACCCTGCGTCCTGCCTTCAGCTCAATGGCACAGCGGTTAGCATTGAATAGTTCAAGAGTAATCTCCCCCTGAAAGCCCGGATCCACCCAGCCCGCATTCTGTATAAACAAGCCCAGACGTCCCAGAGAACTTCTCCCCTCCACAAAGGCTGTCAGGTTGTCCGGCAGGGAAACATACTCCATGGTTGTGGCGAGCACAAACTGGCCCGGAAGAAGGATGTAGGTGTCTGTGTTTATGGTCTTATACCTGACCTCATCCTTTAAGGTAATGATTCCTGTGGATAAATCCTCCACAATGCTGAAGGTATCCCCCAGGCGTATATCCACGCTGGCCGGCTGTACCTGCTCTTTGTCTAACGGTGTGATTGATAAAGTACCTTCCTCCAGCATTTTAAATAGTGTCCTGTCCGATAAAATCATAGTCTCACCCTCCAATATTCAGCGTTACTATATTTTATCCCATAAATACGACGGAGGCAATATGAATTTATCACGCATTTTAGACCATTCCCAAAAAACTCTGGACATGGTGTTCGCCACCTCAAAAGAGGCCAAAGCCCTGGAAATTTCAAGCGGGTACCCCCTTTTGAGGATTGAAAGTGTCATCCACGATGTGAAGAACACGATTACGAACCTCTGCCGCCGGCTCTGCATCGGTGACAAGTTCAAATTCATTATTTAAAACGCATAACGTTCAAAAAAGCTCTCTTAGCTGCTGACTGTCGGCTGTTGTGGGAGCTTTTTTATAGGGTTTTCTGTTTTTATAAGGTTTTCTGTTTACGTAAAATTTTCTGTCAGCATCTGTGGCTGTTAGTATTGGTACTTGTTGGTGTTGGCGCTTGTTAATACCATACGGATATTAGCTCTTGTTAATGCGGCCACATATCAGTTCTTCCTGATGTTCTTATTCACAAAATCATTTGCAAACCGGTAATAAATCCTTTTAGGCATATACTCCGCCATGGCCTTCACAAGTTTCCCGGCCTTATCAGGTATGCATATAACCTTTCCCTTTTCAAACTCCTTCATAGCCTCATCCACCACATCTTCAGGCTGCCGGAATCCAAACATGCCCTTTCTCGTCTTATCCACATGCATCCCGTTATTTTCATGGAAATCCGTATCCACAAATCCCGGACACACGGCCTGAACCCTGATTTCCGTGCCCATAAGCTCCATGTGGAGCCCTTCGGTCAATGTGGCGATGAAACGTTTTGAGGCGGCATAGGTAACATTGCCTGGCACCACCGCAAATGCCCCGTCGGATGAAATATTGATGATAATGCCTTTATTCCGTTCTTTCATTCCCTTCAAGACATGATGGGTTATCTCTGCCACAGCCGTTGTCTGAAGATAGATTAGGCGCTTCAGTCCATCTATATCCGTATCACTAAATGAGGTTCTGAAGCCAAAGCCTGCATTGTTCACCAGAACATGAACCTCCCGGCCCTCCAGCGATGCGAGCAGCTTTCTTATCCCGCCTTCACTAGCAAGATCCACCAGAATCACAATAACCTTACACGCATATTTATCCTTGATTTCCTGAGCTCTCCTTTCAATCACTTCTTTTCTCCTGCCGGTCATGATTAAATTATACCCTTTTCCTGCAAACCACTTAGCATAGGCCAGTCCCAGACCGCTGGTTGCCCCTGTAATCAGTGCATAATGCTCCATATTCCTACCTCCTTGATTGTTTGCTGCCTGGCTTATGTTCTATTAGCCATCTCTATCTGTTAACTGTATCGTGCTGCGGTCCCGATGACACCGCTCTCAGTGGCGCTGCTCTCCATGATGCCGTCCAAATGAACGTTGTTCACTCATTCTTTCAAAAAAGAGGTTCCCGAAACAGCGGCAACGGGAATTCTTCTCTTATCTGCCGGCCAATTTGTCATTTTTAGCTCAGTTACAGACCTAAAATACATTTCATTATCATGCGGATACCCGATGCCTTCTCAGCTGTTGACAATTCATCGTTCTCCAGGACAGGAACCGCGCCAAAGAGCATGTAGGATGCTGTAATCGGTATATTCTTAACCCTTGTGATTCCCTTTTCATTCATCATCCGCAGCTTCTCCTCCATATAAGGTTCAATGGTCTCACACAGCTTAACCGACATAAGCATCTGAAGATCATGATTTTCCTTTTTATGAAAGAAATGATGATACTTTTCTTTTCCGTCTGTCTGCATAAACAGCTGTTCCATTTTGTCCAGAAAACCATCCAGCGAACGCTCCGTTTCTTTCAGAAGTTCAATCATAGGATACGTAATATCCTTTATGTACTGCTCGATTACAGTATCATACAGTACCTGCTTGGACTCAAAATACCGATAACACAATCCCGGCACCACATGCATGGCTGCCGCAATATCTCTCATGGTAGCTGCCTCATATCCCTTTTCCATAAAAACCGACATGGCCGTGTCCAATATCTCCTGCCGGCGGACCTCCGGCTCCTTGGATATTCTGGCCGTCTTGCGTTCCATCTGTCAATCCACCTCTTTTTCTGAATATAATTCCTTTCTCTTATACTCTGTTTTCATTTATCAACAGGTTTCCATTGTCAACAGATATCCATATTCATTTTCCCAGTAAGTCTGATTTCTGTTATAAACCTAGAATAGCACTTCATTGAACACAAGTCAATAAACTATGTTCATTCAATAAATAAAATGACATAATTTTATTACTTTTTTTTTCTATTTTTATTCCATCTTTAAGATTCTATTTCCATTTCATGAATATGGCCATTTTTATTTTTTTATATGATATACTTAGTTTATAAAACATACATATCCTTATTTCGCGGATATGAGACTATAATTTCAAGGAGGTTGTGATGGATTATCTGGGTCTGATTTCTCTATTTGCTTTAGGTCCGGCCATGATTATGAAGCCGGAATATCTCTGGGAAGTTGAACATATTTTCACAGTGGACGGTGCGGGGCCAACCGGTCTTTATTTAACATTTTTGCAGGCCAGCGGGACATTTTTTATGATATGTTCCGTTGCTGCGGCACTCTATATTTTGCTTCCATAGAGTGGGTTGATATATGGTTTGTGTAATTAATTCTTCCTATCATCTTCTCTTTGCCCCATTAACTAACAGGATGATAATGCCCCCAGAAGCAGCGGCAGTATTTCATCCCCATTTTTCTATACATAGTACAAACGAACTTGGAAAGGCTCCGCAGCCTTTTTTCGGACCTGTACCCTTCCAACTTTTATTCTCTAACCTTTCACCATACCACGACAAAAAACCTAATCCCCATAAGACCCAATCGCTGCCGGACGGGACACAATCCTGTTCGCCCATCCCTCGTACACTAATACAAAAAACTATATCCTTGCCCAACATAAATTTTTCACACAAAGTTCAAAATTCCTCCCCCAGGCTCCATGCTATAATAGGCTTATTCCAATTAACCACAGGAGGTTTTCCATGCGCATATTAGTGATTGAAGACGAGAAACGGCTTGCATTTACTCTGGCTGACATGATAGGCGGGGCCGGATATTATACAGATATTTCCCATGACGGGGCAGAGGGACTGGAGCTGGCAAAAACCGGTATTTATGACGCCATTGTCCTGGATGTGATGCTTCCCGGAATGGATGGATACGAAGTCCTGGAAAAATTGAGAAGCGCCCGCAACATGGCGCCGGTGCTCATGCTGACTGCCAGGTCGGAACTTGCTGACCGGGTCAGGGGATTAGACGCCGGAGCAGACTACTATCTGACAAAGCCGTTTGCCACAGAAGAATTTCTGGCCTGTCTGCGCACTGTGCTGAGGCGGCACGGAGATATTGCGCCCGACACCCTGTCCTTTGGGGATCTTATCCTCACGCCTTCCACGCCAGTACTTATCTGCGGCGAAAACAGCGTGTCCTTAAGCGCCAGGGAACTGGAACTCATGAGCCTCCTGATACAAAACAGCAGCCAGTATCTCCCAAAGGAAACCATACTTCTTAAGGTCTGGGGATATGACGCCAATGTAAATTCCAACAGTGTAGAGGCTTACATATCATTTCTGCGCAAGAAGCTCTCTCTGCTGGGGTCCTGTGTTTCCATATGCGTCATGAGAAACATTGGATATAAGCTGGAGGTGTCACTATGATACGTAAACTCAGATGGAAATTTTCAGCCATCATGATGATCATTGTCGGTCTTCTCCTGGCCGTCATCTTCATAACGCTGTACTGCACAACAAAAGCAAATTACGTTCGGCGGAGCATGGACACCCTGCATTCCGCCATGATGGAAGACTACCCGGCCAGTATGCGGGAACAGACAGGTTATGCCGAAGGACAATCAGCTTCATTCAATGAACAGTCAGAATCAAACAGGCAGGACACTCCAAACGGGCAGGCCGCACTAAATAGACAGGACCCTCCAGCCAGGCAGCAGCCCTCTGCCGGACAGCGTTCTCCAGCCCGTCCCCGCAGACAGGAGCTCCCTCTAATGGTGGTAGATAAAAGGCAAGGAAATTATTCCGTAGTAAAGAACCAGCTTCTGAATACAGAAAGCCGGGAGGCCGAAACACTGGTATCCCTGGCAGAAAGCATGGGCGGTGAATCCGGCACCTTAAAGGACCGGCACCTGCGTTATCTCCGCGGAAAAACCATGCCAGACCAAACAGTGCGGTACGTATTCGCCGATATATACGAGGAACAGAATTCGCTTTACTGGCAGTTGATACACTCTTCCATTATCGGCGCATGTTCTTTTGCTGTCCTTTTCCTGTTCTCCATCCTTCTCTCCAGATGGGCTGTAAAACCCGTGGAAGATGCCTGGCAGCAGCAGCGCCAGTTCGTCGCGGACGCTTCCCACGAATTAAAAACTCCTCTCACCGTCATCCTCTCTAATGCCGATATGCTTGAAAAAGACCGTGATATACCGGAGGGGAAAAACCGGCAGCGGATAAGCCATATAAAGGCTGAGTCCCTGCGGATGAAGCAGCTGACAGAAAGCCTTCTCACCCTGGCCCGGAGCGACTCAGGACAGGAGACAGCGGTCTGCGCCCCCGTTGACTTAAGCTTCATTGTGAACAGCAGTCTCATGACCTTTGAGCCTCTGGTTTTCGACATGGACAAGCATATCATCTATGACATCGAGGCTTCGCTCCACGTCAATGGCGATGAGAAAAAACTCCGGCAGTTGTCAGACATTCTCCTTGACAACGCCTGCAAATACAGTTTGGATAAAGGTTCCATCCGTGTAACCCTGAAAAAGTCTGGCACAAAAGAGGCGCTCCTCACTGTCTCAAATGAAGGAACACCTCTCACCAAAGAAGAAATCAGGCATCTGTTTCTTCGCTTTTACCGTGCGGACACTGCCCGCAGTAATATCCCCGGCTACGGCCTCGGACTTTCCATTGCCCAAAGCATTGTATCTGAGCATGGAGGGAGAATTGATGTCAGCACGGATGGTTCCAGAGTGAACTCCTTTATGGTTCGGCTGCCCTTACAGGAATAAGCAGATATTCCCGGCCGGCCTGCTCCAAGGCTGCGGCTTACTCCATCTTACTCCACGTTGCCTCGGCTTCCCAGAATATGGATACCTTCCGGCAGGGTCTCTGCCAGCAGGGCCTCCTGTATTTCAACAACAGAGGCTTTGCCGGAAATATTTCCGGCTCCCGGCTTTTTTTCAAAATCTCCGGATCCGCCCCCTGGCATTCTTCCAAAACCGCTGCCTGAAGGCCCGCCATATTGGTTCAATATGCTGTTCACCGCTACCTGGATATCCTGATCTCCAGCCTCTATGTAATAGATCTCCCCTGTTTTTAATTCTGGCGAACTGAAAAGCAGGGCCTCAAAGGTCTTTGAAACCTTTGTTTCCGTCAATTGATTCCCTTGACCGTCCTTCACTGATATAGTTGATCCGGCAGCCTGAATTTCATCAAAGTATACCACCAGCATGGATTGGGATGATTCCTCGGAAAATGTCCGGAACATTCCCGCGCTTCCCACAGCCAATATGGTTCCCCCTGATATGGATCCCTCTCCATCGTAATCCAAAGCACCATCTCCTCCTCCCGCCGGGCCTTCTACAAGGACGGTTCCACCCTCCAGATACAAGTCCCCGTTAGAGTCAATGCCATCACCGGAAGCATTGATTTTCACGTCTCCACCCGAAATACGGATGTAAGCCCCTTCTGTCACACCGAATGAACCACCGTCCTGTCCCCGCCTGTTGCCAAAGGAATTTTCAAATGCCAGAGTATCCGCTGCCGGGTTTTCGTCTTTTTTCCCGGCTGCATTGATACCATCATCCTCTGAGTTAATCCGAATGGTTCCTCCGGTAATTTCCACGCAGAGTCCCTCCACCCCCTCGCTGCTTTGTTCCACTGTTATGGTTCCGCCCGAGACCTCCACCAGATTGTCACCGTGAACTGCATCGTCGCCTGTGGACAGCGTCAGCTGGCCTGTTGTTATCCTTACATCCTTGCCGCTGTGTATACTGTCATCCTGGGCATCTATGTCAATGACGCCGCCTGTAACCTCGACCAGCGTTTCAGCCAGTATTCCTTTCTTTCCTGCTGTGATGGTCATGGTTCCTCCGGTGATTCTCACATATCCCTTGTCTTCTTCCGTGTCATTATTTGACTGTATTCCGTCGCTGCCTGATGTGATGGTAATCTCTCCCCCGTTCACCTCTACGGCGTCCTTTCCTTTCATACCATATTCCGCCGCCTCAATGACATAGGTTCCGGAATTAATGGTAAGACTGTCCTTCCCACGTATACCGTTCATATAATTACCGCTGACTGTCAGCATGCCATTTCCTTCAAACACCATATTATCTTTGCTGAAAATGGCTGCATCGGGCTCGTCCTCCCCGGTCTGGGGGTAAGTATATGTGTCATGGGAATCCGGCGCTTGTATACCACCCCGTCAAACTTTTTCTTTAATTCCGCATATACCACGCCGTTGTCCGTCACCTTCCCATATGCCCTCAAACGCAGCTTTTCCTTATATTCCGGCTTCTCAATGGATTTCCTGACCAGCTCGTAATCCCGTGTGTCAAAGTAAATATTGGATATGGTATGTTCCCCGTAATGATCTGCCTTCATCCGTCGTTCCAGAACAGGTATCAGCGCATCGTGCTGTTTTTGGGTGAGCATATATTTTTTCTCATAGCGTTTAAAAATTTCCTGCGTCATACGCATGGCCTCCTTCATCTTTTATGGCCTTTATCCTATCAGCCCAAGCTGAAACAGACCTTAAAAAAGTACGGAAAACCATGAGCTTTCTGTGAACGGTCCGGGGATTTTCTGTGAACTGACGGGAGATTTTCCGTAAACTGACAGGGAATTTTCTGCAAACTGCCAAGATGTTTCTATAAACATCCAGGATATTTCTAAACTGCCAAAATGTCCCAATAAGCCGTTCAATGCTTTTCATAAAACCATGCCCGGTTACGGACCATACAAATATATGCGAAAAAGGGCCGGCACTTTCTCACCATGGCGCCTGATGAGAATGACCGCCTGGAACATATCTATCTTTCTACAGACTCCAGCTCAGACTTTTTCCCTGAAGCTCTGCCATGTGACGGTATATTCCTTTCTTCTCCATCAAATCCCCCGGTGTACCCTGCTCCGCCACATAACCATCCTTTAACACCACAATCCGGTCTGCTCCCGCCACAGTCCGCATCCGGTGCGCAATAATCAGCACAGTCTTATCCTTAACCAGATTGGATATGGCCTCCTGTACCAGAGTCTCATTTTCCACATCCAGCGACGCCGTGGCTTCATCCATGAGGATCACGGGGGCATTCTTTAAAAGGGCCCTGGCAATGGACAGCCGCTGCCGTTCCCACCCGGACAGGGCGGAACCATTTTCCCCAATCCGCGTCTCATATCCGTTTGGGAGACGATGGATGAATTCCTCACACTGGGCTGCCCTGGCCGCTTCCATCACCTCCTGGTCTGATGCGCCTTTGCGCCCCAGGCGGATGTTCTCCATGATGGTATTGTTAAACAGGACCACATCCTGGAACACAATGGAAAAGCTTCTCAGCAGTGTCTCCGGCTCTATCCCGCTGATATCTGTGCCTCCCAGTGTAATTTTTCCTCTGTCAATATCCCAAAACCTGGCGGCCAGCTTTGCGCTGGTGGATTTTCCGCCTCCCGACGGCCCTACCAGGGCTGTCACCTGTCCCTGCCTCGCTGTAAATGACACATCCTTTAAAACCTGTTCCCCGTCTTTATAGGAAAATCCCACATGGTCAAATACAATGTCATATCCATCGTACACAGCTTCCCTGCTTCCCTGCCAAACAGGCTGCTCCTCAATCCCTTTCATCCGTTCCACCACCAGTAAGGCAGAGTACACAGCCGACAGGTTCTGCAGACAGCCGGTAAGAGGTCCGTACAGCCTGGTGGACGCCACCATAAACATGAGGAACAGCATAAAGCCGATGGAATGGGATGACAGAAGAGCAGCTCCTACCAGTACTGTGGTAGCCATGCCGACTTTCAGGAACATCTGGGACGCTGTGACCATGGTGCCGTTGAACAGTTCCAGGCGTATGGTGATGGATTCCACGTTCAGAATCTTCTGATCCAGCCCCCTCAGATACTCCTCCTGCAGATTGTTGGCCTTGATGTCCTGGATATTCTCAATGCACTCCTGGATTCCGTCCGAAGCAGCGATTTTTTTTTCCTTCTGCCTGCGCTCTACCCGGTCCACCATGGGTCTTGTACCTGCTGCCAGAAGAAAGGATACGGGAACCACCCACAGCACAGCCAGCCCCATCCGCCAGTCAGCCGCCAGAAGACACACTCCTATGAGCGCCGTGGATATGAAGGCCCCTATGAGTTCAGGAATAAAATGGGAAAATGCCTTTTCTATAAACGCACTGTCCGCCATAATGGTGGTGGTCAAATCCGCCAGATCCCTTTTTCCAAAAAAAGACATGGGCAGGGTTCTGAGCCTCTCCGCCAGACGAATGCGCATATTGGCGCTTTCCGTATAGGATGCCACAAAGGTGGCGTCATACTGGATTCTCCAGAAAATGAATATTATAACCAGCAGCACAATGCAGACTGCCACATACCCGGCCATTCCCAGTGAAGGAGCCTGAAGCCCCACTAACGGGCCCAGAAGCCGTTCCATGAAGAGAAACAGGATGCCCATGGGGAATATCAGCCCCATATTGGTGATAGCACAGGAAAATATGGCCTTTGTCAGATCCCTTCCTCCCTGTTCGCTCAATGCGAATTTTTTCTGCAGATACTTGCTCATGCCTTTCCACCTACCTTCCACTCTACTGATGTCTGGTAATCCTTCCACATTCTTGCATACAGCCCCCGGGCCTTCAGAAGTTCATCATGGCTTCCCTGTTCAGCCACCCGGCCTTCCTCCATCACGAAGATTCGGTGGGCCCGGCACACCGTAGACAGCCTGTGGGCAATCATTATCACAGTCTTGCCTTCCACCAGCTTCTCAAATGCCTGCTGAATCAGATATTCATTGTCAGGGTCCGCAAACGCCGTGGCCTCATCCAGAAGCACAATGGGAGCGTCCTTTAAGATTGCCCTGGCCAGTGCGATTCTCTGCATTTCACCGCCTGACAGGTACACGCCTTTGGTTCCAACCACCGTATCCAGACCCTGGGGCATCTTCTCAATGATGTCCTCACATCTGGCTGCCTTCAAGGCCTTCATGACTTCCTCCTTATCTGCCTCCGGTTTTGCCGCCCGTATGTTGTTCAACAGACTGTCCTTAAAGAGATGGCTGTCCTGGAATACAAAGCTGACCTGCTTCATCAGCTCCTTTGTCCCTATGTCCCTCACATCCACCCCTCCGATACATATGCTTCCCTGGTCCACATCAAAAAACCTTGGAATCAGGCTGACCAGAGTGGTCTTACCGCTTCCGGAGGCCCCTACCATAGCTGTGGCGGCTCCCTGCGGTACGGTAAGGGACACATGCTCCAGGGCATTTACACCGTCCTTGTTATAGGAAAATGAGACGTCCTTAATCTCAATCGTGTGATTTTCAGGCTTCCTGGAAACAGCGGGCTCGGGAAGGGGCTTCTCCCTGATAACATTCAGTATCCGCTCCATGGCGTCATTGGCAGCCATGGTATTTTCACTGGTCCACATGATTTTGTCCATCATGGTCACGCAGACAGGGGTGAACAGGATGTAAAAAACCAGATCCAGGGCCGTGGTCACAAAGTCCTGCCCGCCCGCCGCATCCCCTGCAAGAAGAAGCCCCGCGGGTATGAGAACGGCAAATATGCCGTTGATGCTGACCGAATAGCAGCACATGGGAATTCTGAGGGACAGGGTATAATTCACAGCCCAGTTCTTATAGCGCATGATGGAATCATGAAAGCTCTTAAAGGAAAAAATGCTCTGCTGGAATGTCTTTACCACAGGTATTCCACGCACATACTCCACGGCCTCGTTGTTCATGTCCTCCAGGGCATTCTGGTACTGCCTCATGCACTCTGCCATTCCCGTCCCCATCATCCTGCTGAGGAAAAATGTACCCACCGCCATGGGAATGAGGCTGATCAAACCAAATCTCCAGTCAAACACCAAAAGAAGTACCAGCACTGCCGCAGGCGTCACTAATGCTCCTGCCAAATCCGGCAGCTGATGGGCCAGATATGTTTCTGTCTGTCCTGCCCCGTCGTCAATGATACGGCGCAGCTTTCCGCTTCCGGTCCCCTTGAAATAGCCAATGGGCAGTTCTGCCAGGTGGTGAAGGGCAGCCGTCTTCATATTTCTGGCTGTCCTGAAGGCCGAAAGATGGGTACACATAAGGGCCCCAAAATAAATAAGCATACTCAGGAGCGAGGAAGCCACCGCCATCCACCCCCAAACCAGCGTTCCGCCGGCCAGTCCTCCCGGCCAGTTCAGGACAGCCAGCTTTATCACCTTCCACATGCACAGATACGGCACCAGCGCTATAACCGCGCTGATACCCGACAGAATGCATCCTGTCCCCGTAAGGTATTTATACTTCCCCGCAAAGGTCATCAAAGTCACCTTATCTGTATCGGGAAGCCGTGTCATAATATGTTTCCTGCCGCCATCCACTTTTTCATCCTCCTTTTTCGTTAGTTATAACTAACTTATTGTTTTAAAAGTAAGGCTGTCAGGCTTCTGCCTTCCGGCCTTCTGCCCTCAAGCCCCATCCCTTACTCATCCAACTCCATGATGCGCACCCACCCCGCATGCTGAAAACGGCTTAATGTGACAGCGCAGGTAACCGCCTGTTCCCTTGGCAGGCCGTGAGACACAAATTCATGGAGCTGCTGAAAAAAGGACCTGCACAGAATATGAATCAGCGTGCCGCTCATCCCTTCAGCCGAATGCCCCAAAGATTCCATGGCCTTTATAAAATCCCGGAAAAACCTCAAAATGGTCATAGAAATAATTCACCATCCAGGGTATGTACTGCTCTGTAATCTCATTCAGCCGGGCCGGCTGCTGTTCAGGAGGCAGCGCGGCAAAGTCCCTGTGCACCTTATCGTACAGAGCCAGCAGTTCCTCCACCGCGGCAAAGCCTCCTCCGATGACGAATACCTCCGCCTGCTCCTTCATGGACCGGGTCAGTTCCCTGCCGCTGGTCCTTTCCACGCCCGGATAATTGACAATCTCCGAGGTAATGGTGATCTGGCCGCCAATTTTCTCCTTCTCCATCACCAGCACCCTGTACCTGGCCCTTGCCATATAGATGGCGGCTGAAAGCCCTGCGGGCCCGGCACCTGCAATAATCACATCGTATAAGTCCTCATTATGTCCCATATATCCTCCAAATCCCCGGCCCGGTGTCAGATAAAAGGGCCGCAATGAGTTTATATCAGTCCCACCAGGTCCAGACTTGGCTTTAAGGTATCTGCTCCGGGCTGCCATTTTGCCGGGCACACCTGGTCGCCGTGTTCTGCCACAAACCGGGATGCCTGAACGCGTCTGAACAGTTCGTCCGCATTCCTTCCCACATTTCCCGCGATAACCTCATAAGCCACTATCTTTCCTTCCGGATTCACGATAAAGCTCCCTCTTTCAGCCATCCCGTCAGCCTCTATCATCACATCGAAATCCCTGGCCAGCCCGCCTGTGGGATCCGCCAGCATGGGATACTTGATTTTCCGGATGGTCTTGGATGCGTCATGCCATGCCTTGTGGACAAAGTGGCTGTCGCAGGATACGCTGTATATCTCGCAGCCGGCTGACTTGAAGTCCTCATACTTGTCCGCCAGATCCTCCAGCTCCGTGGGACACACAAATGTAAAATCTGCGGGATAAAAGAAAAATACCGCCCATTTCCCTAATATATCAGATTTCTTCACTTCCCTGAACTCTCCGCCCGCATAGGCCTGTACTGTAAAATCGCTGATTTCTTTTCCTATTAATGACATATTGTTTCCTCCTTGTATTTGTGATGGTTAACTGCCGCCTTGTCTCCTGTCCCGCTTTTCCAGAAGCAGGAAGCCTTTTTTGCTGTTAGTTTTAACTAACTCAATCATATTTTACCAGTCACGGCCTTATTAGTCAAGAAACAACATTAATAATAATTATCAATATTATTTCTCTTTAGGAAACCAAACAAAAACAGCCAGACAAGCTTTCTCATCTGGCTGTTCCCACGCTATGTTTCTACTCTTCAAACGAATTAATGACTGATAATTCCGGCTTCATATCATACTTTTTCTTAAAGACAATGGCTCCCACGATTCCAGCCAAGGTACCGCTGATGGCAGCCAGCAGCAGCGCCATAAGTACCTTTAACGGCGGATTGAAGGCAAAGGGCGCCAGCAGTCCGGGTATGGGAGAAGCGGTTCCCGGGGCGTTGTTGATTATGCCCAGGAATGCGGCGGCCACTCCCGAAAAGCCTCCTCCGAAAAAGTTGGAACAATAAATCGGTATGGGGTGCTTTGTTATGATATGGGCCTGTGTCAGCGGCTCCATCATAACAGCTGCCACGTTGCTGTTATCCCCGAAGTGGAGCATTTTAAAGATGGCGCCGTTGGTAAAGGAGCCTCCGAAGCATGCAATGGCCGCAATGCCCATGGGCAGTCCCGTAAGCCCCAGCATGGCGGTGAGGGCCATGGAGCTGAGGGGCGACGTACAAATCATCTTGATGACCCCTCCCAGCAGAAGTCCCATAAGAATAGGCGACTGCTCTGTAGCTGCCGTAATCATTCCGCCGATGTGTGCCAGAGCCGCATTCACAGCCGGATCCACCAGGAATGCGATGAATCTGGCAATCGGCGCAATCAGGAGAGCCCCCAGCACGGAATCCAGGCCCGGCGGAAGATGCTTCTCAATAAACGGTGCGATGAAACCAATTGCATATCCCGCGATAAATCCCGGAAGGATGCCGTATCCTCCCAGGGCAACGCCTGCAACTACCGCGAACACAGGATTCACTCCCATGCCTATCGGTACCATGATTGCCGCTGCCACGCCGCCCATGTTGCCCGATATGGTGCCTGTTTCCCCAAGGAATGCCAAGTGAAGCAAATCTCCGGATATGTACCTGTGAACAGCCTCCACAAGGAAAGTTGCAACTGCCGCATTGGCCATTCCCGACATGGCCGCTGATCCTTTGGGCGCCTTCATACTGAAAAGTGAAAAGGCTGCCAGCGTCAATAATAGTAATCCTAACCCCGTAATAATTGTCATAAATCTACGTTCCTCCTGTTTTTTGCTCTCCGTAGATATGCCCTGGCCGCTTTTCCACCACAGACCGCCGTTACCGCCGTGATAGCTCTTAAGCTAAGGTATATCCTTGGTAGAGTTTTCGCAATGCAGGTAACGAAGAAGTCCCCAAAATTGCAAAAAACAGAGACAGACATAAACGTAGCGTAGATGTCTGCCTCTGTCCTTTTACCTGAAAGTTTCCCTGACGCGGCTGCTGCTATGCCGCCGGTTGCTTCATCGGTATTCACATTTTAGTGACCTTCTCCAGAGTCCCGTCCGAATTCGATTCTTTTGCCTGAGAGTTTGCGCAGCCCCTTCGGCGTTACCCAACGGTAATCTCTCCCGAATTCATCAATCGGTCTGTCATTAACTTTGTTTATATTTTAACATCAATCATAGAAAAAAGCAATAGAATTATGTTCAGTTTATTTACTTTTCACAAAAAATATATTCCATTTTTATGCATAAATTACAATTCTCTTCATAGAAAATGACAGAAAATAAACATGTGTCCATTTATTCTCTGCCATTCTCATGATAATTGTAAAATACAGGAAGGGGGATTTTAAATTTTCCCCTTCCGCGCCTCCAGAAATCAATCCAGAAGATTGGTCATACTCTTTAAGCTGATAGCCAGGGTAGAGGTATTGTGGAGCATAGCTGATGTGGCCGGGGTTATGACGCCTCCCACTCCCAGGAGTATAAGACCCAGGTTGAATCCGATGACAAACCGGTAGTTCCGGTCAATCCGGTCCATGAGTCCCCGGCTGATGGCCCTCAGTGTCACCAGCTGGAACAGATTGTCCTCAGAGATGGTGATATCCGCTATCTCCCTGGCAATCTCAGCCCCTTCGCTGATGGCAATTCCCGCGTCAGCGGCCGACAGTGCCGGCGAATCATTGATTCCGTCGCCAATCATAATGACCCTGCGGCCCTTCTTCTTTTCTTCGTCCACAAACCGGGCCTTGTCTTCGGGAAGGACCTCTGAATAATACTCATCCACTCCAACACGTCCGGCAATGGCGGCTGCCGTGCGCTCACTGTCCCCCGTCATCATGACAATCTTGGTGATTCCCTGTCTGTGAAGGGCGGTGACAACCCCATCCGCCTCATCCCTCAACGGGTCCTCAATGCAGATCACGGCTGCCAGGCTTCCGCCGATAGCCAGATAGAGGTGGGAATATTCCACAGGAAGCCTGTCAAACACCTCCTTCTTATCCTCCGGTATCCTGCATCCCTCATCTTCAAATACAAAGTGATAGCTTCCAATCACCACCCTCTCATGGTCTACATAGGTTGCTATGCCGTGGGCCACGATGTAGTCCACCCTGGAATGCATCTCTTTGTGGACCAGCCCGCGTTTCACTGCCTCGTGTACCACCGCGTTGGCCATGGAGTGGGGGAAATGTTCCTCCAGGCAGGCCGCAATCCGCAGCAGCTCATCCTTTTTCATACCATTGAACACCACCACATCCGCCACCTGCGGCCTGGCCTTTGTCAGGGTTCCTGTCTTGTCAAAGACAATGGTGTGGGCAGCAGCCACTGCCTCCATGTACTTGCCGCCCTTTACCGTAATATGGTAGCTGCCGGCCTCCCGCATGGCAGAGAGCACGGACAGGGGCATGGCCAGCTTCAATGCGCAGGAGAAATCCACCATCAGAATGGACAGGGCTTTTGTCACATTGCGGGTCAGCAGCCACGTAAGGACGGTGCCGCCCAGACTCCAGGGAACCAACGCGTCCGCCAGAGTGGCTGCCCTGTCTTCTGCCGTGGACTTAAGCTGCTCCGACTCCTCAATCATGGTCACAATCCGTTCAAACCGGGTGTCGCCTGCCGCCTTCCTGACCCGAAGGGTAATCTCTCCCTCTTCAACGGCTGTTCCCGCGTACACGTAGGAGCCTTCCCCCTTCCTGACCGGCGCTGACTCTCCTGTCATGGAAGCCTGGTTCACCATGGCGTCCCCGGAAGTGACCACGCCGTCCAGAGGAATCACATTTCCCATATGGACCGTTACCAGGTCTCCCTCCCGGATCTTTGAAACAGGGACCAGGACCTCTGTTCCGTCCACCTTCTGCCATACCCTGGAAATATTTAAGGACATGCTTCTGGCAAGGTCGCTCACTGACTTTTTGTGGGTCCATTCTTCCAGAAGCTCCCCTATTCCCAGGAGGAACATAACAGAACCAGCCGTGTCAAAATCCCTTCTCAGAACAGACACGGCAATGGCCGTGGCGTCCAGCGCCTCCACCTCCAGCTTCCCCCTGAGCAGACAGCGGATTCCCTTCAACAGATACCGGATGGAGCGGACTGCCGTATAGACGGCCAGGACAGGCGGCGGCAGGAAGGACTTGGTAAACGCCCGCGCCATCACCTTCTGAACCAGCCTCTCCTTGTATTCACGGTTCAGGGCTCTGCCGCTGTTCTTCGGCACCAGCTCCCGAATCCGCTCATTATCATAAGAAAACCCCTGTATTCCCTCCAGGATTTCCCCGCGGCTGCCCTCATACACCACCGCGGCATCCGCTGTCCTCTCGTATACCCTGACAGCCTTTACCCCGGGAAGGGTACAGAGATAATAATGCAGCAAATCAGCCTGCCGTATGCTCATTTCCTTCTGATAAAAATGAACCCTGACCCTTCCCCTTATCTCATGTCTAATTACAAACTTCATTGTTTCAGGCTCCTTTTCCCAACTGACTCAGACACATTTTAACAGTAAACGAAAAAATTACCGCCCGGAGATATCCTTCCCCAGGCGGATTGTACATTACGCTGTAACCGTATCAGCAGAAGCTGTCTCATCTTCCTTCAAATCTTCCGAGGTCTGCTCCGGGGCTTCCTCCCCGCTTTCATCCTCAAATACGTCCTCCCGGCAGCGCTGCGCGTTGATTTCCCTGGCCTCTGCCAGGATGTCCTCAGCGTTCTCCTGAATATTGGTGGCGGTGGTCATCACACAGTCCTTAGCCCTTAATCCGGCTGCCAGACAATTGATATAAAACCTCTTGGCATCATCACTTCCCAGAATCTTCACGCCTGCTGTTCCGAACAGAACGCCGCCTAAGAAAAGACCTATTTTCTTACATTTAAAACAATCAATCATTCTCTTTGTCCTCCTACTTATGCTTATAGCCTGTGTAAACCGTCATCGCCAGACAGAATACCATGGCCCAAGCCCAGAATCTGTGATTTTTCATCTTACGTTACATCCTTTACGTAAACATTTGCTTAATTATTCTCCCGGGACCGGATATCTTCTTCCTTATCAGACACAAAAGAATATTGATAAGAACGAGTCAGGACACCGATCTCCTCCAGCGTGCTTACAGTCCTGTACACGGTGGCCATCCCCAGCTTCGTGTCCCGTTTCCGCGCTTCATAGAAAATCTCCTTGCAGTTTGTCCAGTTTCCCTCCAGAATAACATCCAGGAGCATCCTGCGCTGCTGTGTAATCCGCATTCCCCTCTTCTGAAACTCGTCTATCACCTGTTCCTTCTGCCACATGTCGGTTCCCTCCTCACCTGCAATCGGCCAAATCGGAATGTGTCCGGAAGATACCTGCACAAGCATTTCCGGACACATCTGTCCCCCAGGCCTGCCGCAGCCGGACTGTCCAGGGACCATTTCCGCCTGCATCAGGGCTGTTATGATGCTGTCTTTGCCTTTACATTCACATTAAGGGAATTGCTCTCTTTGTACGGTCTTACCAGCAAATAGATGAATCCGGCCACGGCTGCAATTGCCACGACGGTTCCGATTCCAAAGGTTCCTGTTGTAAACCAGCTGCCAAACTGGTATATGCACAGCGCCACCACATATGCGAGTACAGTCTGATAACCGATTGCAAACCAGGTCCACCTTGCATTGTTCATCTCACGCTTAATAGCGCCCATGGCCGCAAAGCAGGGTGCGCACAGCAGGTTGAACACCAGGAAGGAATACGCGCTGACAGCTGTAAAGCTTTGGGCCAGTGTTCCCCAGATTTCAGCTCCGTCCTCAGCCACTTCCGCAAAGCCGTAGAGAATACCGAAGGTACCGACTACATTTTCCTTTGCAACCAGACCTGTGATGGCCGCCACAGCAGCCTGCCAGTTCCCCCATCCAAGAGGAGCGAATATCCAGGCAATGGCCTGGCCGATTAACGCCAGAATTCCGTCCGACAAATCCTCCACCATTCCAAAGTGTCCGTCCACAAAGCCAAAGCCGGATGTAAACCAAACAAAAATGGTGGACAGCAGAATTACGGTTCCCGCCTTTTTAATAAAGGACCAGCCTCTCTCCCACATGCTGCGCAGAACATTCGACACGGTTGGAAGGTGGTAAGCAGGAAGCTCCATTACGAACGGCGCCGGGTCACCTGCAAACATTTTTGTCTTCTTTAAGATGATGCCGGAGCAGATGATGGCCGCGATTCCCACGAAATAGGCACTGGGCGCTACCCAGGAAGCGCCTCCGAACAATGCTCCCGCAAACAGCGCAATAATGGGCAGCTTTGCTCCGCAGGGAATGAAGGTGGTAGTCATGATGGTCATTTTGCGGTCCCTGTCATTCTCAATGGTACGGGAAGCCATGATGCCCGGAACGCCGCAGCCGGTTCCAATCAGCATGGGGATAAAGGACTTTCCTGACAATCCGAACTTGCGGAAAATTCTGTCCATGATAAATGCCACCCTGGCCATGTAACCGCAGGACTCAAGGAATGCAAGGAAAATAAACAGCACCAGCATCTGGGGCACGAAGCCAAGCACAGCGCCCACACCTGCCACGATACCGTCTAATATCAGGCTGGAAAGCCAGTCGGCACAGCCGACAGCCGTAAGGAATCCCTCCACAATAACAGGTACGCCCGGCACTTCCAGTCCCAACAGGCTCCATCCCTCCCCAAACACGCCGTCGTTCGCCCAGTCAGTGGCCCAGGTACCCACGGTGGTAACTGAAACATAGTAGACAACCCACATTACTGCCGCAAAAATCGGGAGCGCCAGGAAACGGTTGGTGACGATATGGTCAATCTTGTCGGAGACGCTCATCTTCTCCCTGCTCTTCTTTGTATAACACCTGCCAATAATGGATGTGATATACGTGTAGCGCTCATTGGTGATGATGCTCTCAGCGTCATCGTCCGCGGCATCCTCCATGCGCGCTATGATGCTTCCCACATCCGGAACCATGGTCATCTGCACCGCTATCTTGTCATCCCGTTCAAACAGCTTGATGGCATAGAAGCGCTTCTGCGCCTCAGGCACATTGCCGCCGATGCACCGCTCGATTTCCTCCAGGGCTGCCTCCACATCGGCGGAGAACTTGTGTACAGCCGCAGTCGCCCTGCTGTCCCTTGCAAGCTCCACCGCCTTGTTGGCAGCCTCCATGATACCGGTACCCTTTAATGCGGAAATCTCCACCACAGGACAGCCCAGCTCCCTGCTCAGGGCCTGAATGTTAATCTGGTCCCCGCTCTTTTTAACCACGTCCATCATGTTGACAGCCATCAGCACGGGAATTCCCAGCTCCATCAGCTGGGTGGTCAGGTACAGGTTCCGCTCCAGGTTGGTTCCGTCCACAATGTTTAGGATGGCATCCGGGCGCTCGGTAATCAGGTAGTTCCTGGCAACCACCTCTTCCAGCGTGTAAGGCGACAGTGAATAAATACCGGGAAGGTCCATGATAATGACATCCTTATTCCCCTTAAGCTTGCCCTCCTTCTTTTCCACCGTGACACCGGGCCAGTTTCCTACAAACTGATTGGACCCGGTAAGACCGTTGAACAGCGTGGTCTTTCCGCAGTTGGGATTACCGGCCAAAGCAATTTTGATTGACATTTTCATATCCTCCTCATTCTCCTATTGAGAAAATTTATCAATAAATTAGTTACAGCTAACTCAACCCTTTAAAAAAAAGCAGTTCCTACTGCACTTCAATCATCTCGGCATCCGCTTTCCTTAAGGACAGCTCATAGCCCCTTACATTCACTTCCACAGGATCCCCCAGAGGCGCCACCTTGCGGACATATACTTCCGTCCCTTTTGTAATACCCATATCCATGATACGGCGTTTTACAGCCCCTTCTCCGTGAAGTTTAACAACCGTTACCGTGCTTTTGCATTTTACTTCCTTCAATGTGCGCATCTTATTAATGCTCCTTTCCTTCTCATACCCGCGGCCAGTTTACACCATAATCTTATTGGCCATCTCTTTGCTTATGGCAACCCTTGATTCCTTTACATTGACAATCACATTGCCATTGTTAGCAGAAACAACAGTCACACTCGCTCCCGGTACGAATCCCATGTTCTCCAGATGACGCCTTACCTCTTCCTTGCCGCCCACCCGGACTATGGATGCCTCAGTACCTTCTTTTACCAATGTCAACGGCATACCCATCACTCCTCTTTCTGAACCTGATGTGATTCTGTTCCCTATATCCATATTGCAGCTGGAAAGTTATGGCATCCTAACTGCAAATTTAGGTTAGCACCAGTTAACCGAAATGTCAATAATTTTTTTCAATTTAATTGCGGGTTTTTTTTGCGATTTCAGCCCCGCTGCCAATTTGCGTTTCCTCTCAGGATATGATAAAATAGAAAACAGCTGCCGCAGACTTAGAACTAACTAATGTTTATCAGTGGGAGGATTTGATTAAATTGAAAATACAGGAATCAGCTGAAAATTATCTGGAAACAATCTTGATTTTAAGCCACCGAAACCCCTATGTCCGCTCCATCGACATCGCCAACGAGCTGTCCTTTTCCAAGCCCAGCGTCAGCGTGGCCATGAAAAATCTGCGCGAAAACGGTTATATCCTCATGGATGACCAGGGCCATATCACCCTCAGCAGCATTGGAAAAGAAATCGCCGAGACCATGTATGAACGCCACACCATGCTTTCCCAGTGGCTCATGTACCTTGGCGTGGACGAGCAGACAGCCGTGGAGGATGCGTGCCGCATTGAACATGTGGTCAGCGCCGAAAGCTTCCGGGCCATCAAGGACCATATCACCAATGGGCATGAGCTTCCGGGATACAACGCATAAGACACGCCGTCAGGAACATTCACAAAAACACAGCGCTTACCGGCCATATCGTGCGGAGGCGCCGTGTCTTTTTTATGCTCTCTCACTGTCTTCTACCGCTGTTCTTTCTGATACTCTCTCCGGGGTCCCTGATTTTCTTCCGGGTTTCCCGGCCCGTCCGTCCTTATATACACACTCTCCGGCCGTCCCTTGGTGGTGGTCCTGGTCTTATACGCAATCTTTAGATACCCCTCCTGCTCCAGTACCGCCAGAAAACGGTTGGCGCTCCGTTTGGTGATTCCCAGTCTGAGCGCCAGGGTTCTGGCTGTAATTTCCTGCTTTTCGGAGGCGCTGATGGCAGTGAATATTTTCTTTACTGTCAGGGGCGAAAGCCTGGACTGTACGTCCAGCACCTCGCTGTTGTCCACATTCATGAGCAGCTGGCCGCAGTCACCCATGGGACCGATGATCTGCTCCCTCTCATTGATCAGGTATGCCAGAGACTGCTTAAGTTCAGCCTCGTGGCAGGCGTCAAGAGCATTTAACCTGGCCTGGGAAAGGCTGTTTCCAAGGCCGCAGCCGATACTGAAACGGGCGGACAGCTTTTTCTCCCTCAGAAACGGACTCAGGCGGTCCTCCCTAAAATCTCCGGTCCAGCCCGACACATGTTTCTTGGTGGACACGATTTCCAGCCCGTAATGGCGCCGGTGGACCGAACAGTCAATCATGGATGCCCCTATAAATTCAATCACCAGATTTTCAAGCCTCATATAATCATAATCCAGCCCCTGGAACATCTCGCCGCCGGAACCGTTTTCCGACAGCTTCACAATGATGACTCCCGGTATCTGCTCCTCCAGCTTCCTGCGCTCAATCTCGTCGAGAAGCTTGTCACACACCTCCCCCACATACTGCTTGCTGGGGAAAGGGAAGTAGACCTTAACGCCGGCCTCCTGCAGTGCCGGCACAATGCTGGAAAACCGCGTGACGGACAAATCAATCTTTCCTTCCTCCCACAGCTTCACATGTTTCCTGTACTCCTCCTGCTCAATCCCAAGCATCCGATCCATGTCAAACTCATCCTCTGAAAGCTCCCGGATATCAGGCATAGGGCTGCGCCCCTCCACAAAATCCTTAAGGCCCACTCCGAAGATCTCCACAATATCAGCGTAAACTCTAGTAAAATCCAGGTTCCTGTTCTCATTTAACAGCTGCAGGAATAAACGGTACAGGGCAGCCTCATCCGTGTTGAAAAAACAGATAGGGCGTTTCTCTTCTTTATAATAAAGATGTATCATATGCGCAGGAAAACTGCCGGAGGTTAGAATGCCGTCAAACTCCTCCGTAACATTTTTATGGATATGCTGTATATCCGAAAATGTCTTATACGTAAATATGCAATAATCAAAGTCCCGGTCCGCAAGCATAGACTGGAGAAACTCTTTTATATATTCTGTTGCGATGACTGCAATCTTCCTCTTCAATTTCCTTCCTCCCCAAACTGCTCTGTCTCCTATCTTAACATAGCAGCGGGAAATCCGCATCCTACAAATGAAAAAATCTCTTGTTTTTTGTCAATTATGCATATAAATCTTTTTACCCTCTTGACATGTATGGTCTTTTTTGCCATAATAAAGACATGTCTTTATATAGTCTTTTTATACTCAAGGAGGGCACCACGATGAACCAATTCTTACGACGAGCAACGGAACTTGAACCTCAGATGCAAAAGGACCGGCGCTACCTGCATCAGCACGCCGAAGCGGGAGAGCACCTGCCCGGCACAACCAAGTATGTCATGGAACGGCTTGCTTCCATTGGGCTATCCCCACATGAAATCTGCGACTCGGGCGTCACTGCCCTGATTGAGGGCAGCCGCCCCGGCAAGACCATTCTCCTCAGGGCTGACATGGACGCGCTCCCCATGAAAGAATCCAACAGCCTTCCCTTTCAGACGGTCACGGACGCGGCCCACAACTGCGGCCATGACATACATACCGCCATGCTTCTTGCGGCTGCCCAGATTCTGTACGAGCGCAGGGATGAGCTCTGCGGCAGCGTCAAGCTGATGTTCCAGCCGGCGGAAGAGGTCTTTACGGGTTCCGAAAACATGATTAAGGCCGGGCTTCTTTCCAATCCCACAGTAGATGCCGCCATGGGCATGCATGTGATGTTAGATACCCCGGTTCCCTCCCTCAACTATGGCACAGGCTTCATGACGTCCTCCTGCGACGGTTTTAAAATCACGGTAAAAGGCGTGGGCTGTCATGGCGCCATGCCCCATATGGGTATTGACCCCATCAATGTTGGCTTCCATATTTACAGCGCCTTCCAGAATCTCATAGCCAGGGAATGCGACCCGGGCGAGAAGGCAAGCCTTACTCTGGGCGCGTTTAATGCAGGATCCACATCCAACATTATTCCTGATAGCGCCGTGCTTATGGGCACCCTGCGCACCTATAATAAGGATCTGCGCGCCAGGCTGGTAAAAAGGATGCATGAGATTACAGAATACATGGGAAAGGTCTTTGGAGTGACGGTTGAATACGAAGCCCTCTCCGATGTGCCCTCCACCTACTCTGACCCGGACCTTACCAAGGAGCTGGCAGAATATGCCGCCGAGGTGGCGCCAGATTTCATTAAACATACGGATTACTCCGTCACACCTTCTGATGACTTTGCCCGCGTGTCCGAAAAGGTCCCTGCTGTCTACTTCATGATAGGATGCGGGGTGGATGGATGCACGGTCCAGCACCACAATCCGGGCGTATTATTTGATGAAACCGTCATGCCCTACGGGGCCGCAGTACACGCAGCCTGTGCATTTAACTGGCTGAACAGGAGGAACGCATAATGGAACGCAAAAAAATATATTATGGCTGGTTTGTTGTTTTTGGATGTCTCATGATTACATGTACCATGGTGCCCCCCATCATGGCGCTCAGCAATAAATTTCTGATTCAGGTCACGGGTGAGCTTCAGATTTCCAGAAGCGCCTTTACCCTGGCCAATACCATTCTCCAGGGTCTGGGTATCTTCCTGTCCCCCATTGTGTCGGCCAGACTTGCAAGAGGCAACATGAAACGGATTCAGACCGTCAGCATTATTGGCTTTGTCCTTTCCTACGCTTCCTTCTCCCTTGCCACCAACGTAATTCATCTATACATTTCCTCCTTTTTTACCGGTATTTTCTTCTTAAACGCCTCCCTGATTCCGGTAAGCATGATGATTACCAACTGGTTTGTCAAAAAGAGAGGACTTGCCATGAGCATAGCCATGGCAGGAATCGGCGTGGGCGGCACCATCTTCAGCCCTGTCATTACATGGCTGCTGGGGGCCTATGGCTGGAGGAGCACCTACCGAATCATGGCTCTCATTATCCTGGTACTGGCCCTTCCCGCTGCCCTGTTCATCCTCAGGAAACGTCCGGAGGACATGGGACTCTTACCCTACGGCAGCGAGGATGCCGCCATACAGGATGCCGCCTCCAAACGTATTCCCAAAAAGGCAGACATTGTATTTCCGCTCAGCGTGAAAGAATCCAGGACAAAGCTGTTCTTCATCCTTTTCATCTTCGGCATGCTGTGCAACGGACTGATTAATACCGGCTCCCTGGGCCACTTCCCTCCGGCTATCGAGGAACTTCAGGGCCCCCAGGTACAGGCTTTAATCATCTCCATGTATTCCATGATTGGTATTTTCGGCAAGCTGGTTCTGGGATGGCTCAATGACAGGTTCGGAGTTGTGGTCAGCACTGCCTTTGGATGCATCACCTTTGCCCTCTCCTTTATCTTCATCCTTTTTGGGCGGAATATCAGCATGCTCTACATCATGGCCTTCCTTTTCGGCCTGGGAGATGCCATCGGCACCGTGACCCCTCCTCTTATTACCTCCGCCATCTTTGGCGCTGAAAAATACGGCGAGGCATACGGAATCGCCAACAGCTTTACACAAATCGGCCTTTCCCTGGGAGCGCTCATGGTGGCAGCCGTATATGACACCAGCGGCTCCTACAATACGGCCTGGATTCTCCTTATTATCCTGACCCTGGGTGCCTTCGCGGGCTGGGTGGGCGCGTACGCGGTATCCAGAAAGTACTGTCAAAAATCAGTGGCGGACAATACGTAAAATGCACAGGCCGCCCAATAAACCCGGAAGGCAATGGCTTCGGTGCGCGGACTGTCTCGGCGAATGGGTTGCCCTGTCTCTCAAATCCAGAATATCCAGAAGGGCAGCTGCCCAATGGCATGCATGTCCTCAACCGGGCCGTAACTGAACGCGTAATGGGTCACTGCCTTGGAAATAGCGTCAATTTCTTCCCTTTTCGCACAGGCGGTGATTCCGTGTTCCGATTTCATTTTATTATAACCAGCCCCGGGTGAAAAGACAAGTTAAAAGGCGGGACATTTATCGCATCCCGCCTTACGGCGCTGTTGTATCAGCACAAAGAACCTATAAAAGAGAATGTTCCTCCTCCAAAGGGAATATACATAACCATAACTTCTGCAAACTTAGCATAAAGGAGGGTTTTGCCCATGTGCACAGCTATGGTTACCCAGACGTCCCAGGGGGACATTTATTTTGGACGGACCATGGATTTTTCCTATCCCCTTGAGCCTGAACTGTATGTGGTTCCCAAAGGCTTTCAATGGAATAATATCATGAACACCCACCAGGTCCGCAACCGTTACCGTTTCATGGGAATCGGGCAGGACATATCCCCTGTGGTCTTTGCAGACGGGGTCAATGAGATGGGGTTCGGGGCGGCTGTCCTCTATTTCCCCGGCTATGCCCGGTATGATTCCCCGGACCCTGAGGATCCGTCCAGACCTGCCGTCACAGCCCTGGAGCTCACCGGATTTCTCTTAGGCTTAAGCGCATCCGTAGAGGAAGCCGCATTCATTCTCCGCACCATCCGAATCGTTGGAGCCCAAGACTCCATAACCGGAACCATCGCCCCGCTCCACTGGCTTGTGGCGGACAGGACCGGCAAATCCATGGTCATTGAAAAGACAGCCGACGGCCTGCATCTCATGGATAACCCCATAGGCGTCCTCTCCAACAGTCCTGACTTCCAGTGGCACCTGACCAACCTGCGCAATTACATGAATCTCTCCGCCTCCCAGAATCAGTCTCAGACCTGGGGCAGCCTGGAGCTGACCCCCTTAGGACAGGGCGTCGGCAGCTTTGGACTGCCCGGGGATTACACGCCTCCTTCCAGGTTTGTCAGGACTGCCTTTCTAAAGACCCACACACCCATTCCGGCAGGCAGGGAGGAAGCAGCGCTGACCTGTTTCCATATAATGGAAAGTGTAAGCATACCAAAGGGCCCGGTCATCACCGGCCGGAATACGCCGGATTATACCCAATACACGGCCTTCATTAACCTTTCCTCCAGGGAATACTTCTTCAGGACCTACGACAACAGCTGCATCACCTCCGCATCACTGCCCGGCAATCCGGATACGGAAAGCGGCATGAAGTCGCTGGCGGTCCTCAATCAGCCTGCTGCCTTCCGCCGGTTGCCCGAGTCTCTGGGCACGTTCTGACACCTGGCAGAGATATTCCGCATCCACCGGCTTGGTCACAAAGCCGTCCATCCCGGCCTCTGCTGCCGCACCCGCATCCTCCTGATAGGAATTAGCCGTCATAGCTATGACAGGGATGGAAGAGGCATCCTGTCCCTGCATCCCCCGGATGGCCCGGCAGGCCTCCAGGCCGTTCATCTCATGCATCTGGATATCCATGAGAATAGCCTGATAGGTCCCGGGGCTGTTCCGGACAAACAATTCCACAGCCCGTTTTCCATATTCCGCCCTGTGCACACTGGCCCTCTTTGTCTTCAGAAGCTCAATGGCTATCTCCGCATTCAGGTCATTATCCTCGGCCAGAAGGATGTTCAATTCCGGAATCATGTCAGCCGCGATTGTCTCAACATACTCATACTGCCAGCCCTTATATTTTGCTATCTCAGTCCGGCCTCCCTCAGCATCCAGGCAATCCTGGCGCTTTCCTCCAGCTCTTCCAGACAGTAAAAAGCGTCCATCAGATTTTTTCCCGGCACCACTGCCCCGTGCTGCTTCAGCAGATAGCCGTCGCTGTCCATCACACGCTGCCCAAAAGCGTCAAACAGTGCCTGGGAGCCTGGCTTTTCGTAGGGAATCAGCCCCACCTTACCCAGCTTCATCTTCAGATACGGGGTATGGTCCGGGATTGCGTCTGTTTCGTCCTCAGCCGGCACAAAGCTCCACAGCACCCCATAGGTGCCATGAGTATGCAGGACCGCGCCTGTTCCCGGCTTTTTCTGGTATACCTTCAAATGCAGGGGCCATTCCTTGCTGGGCTTGCCGCTGCTCAGGCATTCTCCGTTGATATCCATGACTTCAAATTCATCCTCTTTCAGGGTTCCAAAGCAGCTTCCGCTCTGGCTGATGTACATCCTTCCATCATGGAAAAAACTCATATTAGCCGATGAACCGGCTGTCTTGTTCCTCTCAAACAGACTCCTTCCAATCCAGACCGCGTCCTTTAATTTCTGAGCCAATTCCTTGTCCATCATTTTCCTTCCTCCATCCGCGTCATCTCCAACACTTTTACAAAAAACTCTTCCTGCCCGAAATTCCCGGACTTTAATACAAGGCGAAGCGTCTCATTCTCCATGGGCACCATGACCGGCACTCCGGGCGCCACGCTGGCGCCAATCTGGTAGGAAGAAAATCCCAGGCGTTTTGTCACCGCACCGGAGGTCTCTCCCCCTGCCACCACCACTCTCCTGATTCCATGGGCCACTGCCCGCTCCGCCAGCTTGGCGGCTGCCTGTTCCAGCATCTCTGCCACGCGCTCCTGCCCGTATTGCTGAACTTCCTTCACATTTCGGGCTGTATCAGAGCTGTACACCAGCACCGGAATTCCCCAGTTTTCTCTCACAAACTTCCACGCGTCCTCCAAAGTCTCCCTGCCCTCAAGCATGGCCACAGGGTCCATCTTATAGCTGAGTCCGCCGTGGGCCCGGAAATAGTCAATCTGCCCCAGGGTAGCCTTGGAACAGCTTCCCGCAAGCAGAATGGCGGATCCCTCTGCCTGAATATCAAGCTCCGGCAGCATCTCCTGACGGCTGCTCAGCCGTTTTGCCAGCGGCTCCAGAATCCCGCTTCCGCCTGTCAGCAGGGCCAGCTCCCCGAACAGCTCCACAATCCGTTCCCCATCCTCCATATCCCGGTAATCCGGTATCACATAGAAATGCTCCTGCCTGTCCTCCTGTTCCGTAAGCATGGCACGGATTTCATCTGCCGGCCTGTCCATCTGCTCCTCCCAGAGCTCCACACATGGGTACTTGCTCTGGGGCTTCATCAGGCCGGCGATTCTGGAGTCCCACATGGGAGTCAGAGGATGGTTCTTCATGGGGCTCTCATGCAAAGGCACACCGCCAACATACAGTTCCCCGTTTCTTACCACACGCCCGTTGACAGGCAGGGCCGGACACAGTACCGTATAGGACACCCCAAGGAATTCCATGGCGGCGTCCGCAACAGGACCAATATTTCCCTCCGGAGTAGAGTCAAAGGTGGAACAGTATTTCAGATAAAATTTCTCCACGCCCTGCTCCTTCAGCCAGCCAAGGGACCGCATGGTATCCGCCACTGCTTCCCCGGTATCCTGGGTTCTGGATTTAAGCGCTATCACAATGGCCTGTATTCCCTCCGCAATCCTGCTTTCTTTTGCCGGAATCCCGTTAAAGAGCTGGACCGACATGCCTCCCTTTACCAAAAACGAAGCTGCGTCGCTGGCACCTGTAAAATCATCGGCTACACATCCGAATATCGGCATAGTTTACCTCCTGTCATCATGAAAAGATATATTATACAATAATACCAGCAAATTTCATGCCAGCATAAATCACAACCTTCCTGCTTTATTATTCATCCTTATATGTTGCAAAACCGTTGACCAAACTGTTGCATTATTGTAGAATCGAAACAGCAGCAACTGTACCATCCGCCATAGGAGGCCCGCCATGATTCATATACTATTCATTGTACCATATCCCGAACTTCGGGAAAAGGTTGAGTATGTCTTAGACAACCATCCTGAAAACAAACGAATTTCCGCCAACATACAGGTATTGACAGTTGACCAGATTTCACGGATTAATGCAGGAAGCTACGATGCTGTCATCGCCCGGGGGTTCAGTGCCAAACAGTTGAAAGCCATGCATCCCCAGACTCCCGTTATCGACCTGGCCATTTCCGGTTATGATATCATACGCACGGTCGCTGAATGCCGCAAAGATTTTAATTCCACACAGATTGCCATCTGCGGATTTTACGGAAAAATATACGAAGCCTCCGACATATGCAAGCTGCTAGGGTGCGAAGTGGAAATTTATCCGGCCAGTAATCATAAGGACCTGGAAGCCAGCATAGACGAGGCCGTCGCCCATGGATGTGACGCGCTAATCGGAGGATACTCCGCTGTAGAGCTGGCTGAAAAACATGGCATCCCATCCCGCCTGATACGAACCGGAGAGGATACCATCCTTCAGGCAATCAATGAGGCCATACGCACGGTCGAACAAATACAGATCGAACGAATTGTCGCCGAGACCTATAAGACCATCATATACGCGTCCAAGGACGGCATCCTGTATATTGATTCCACCGGTACCATACGAGTACGCAACCGGGTGGTCAAAGCCATGAACAACAATATCAGCCTGCTGTCAAGGTCTCTGCGGACCACCCTTCCCTATCTCTACAAATCCTTTAGCGAGGTTTTAAAGGGGGGACAGGAAATAAACGGCAGCATTCTTACCATCCCCAAAAGCAACCTTACCGTATCTGCCTCCTTTGTTCCCGTGGTAGTCAATAACAACATTTCCGGCGTCGTGATTACCTTATCTGATATAACTGAAATACAGAAGCTGGAAAATCAAATCCGCCGGAGTCTCAGTGAAAAAGGACTCCGGGCAAAATATACCTTTGACGACATTATTCATAAGAGCGCTGTCATCGACGCCACCATTGATACGGCGCGCAGATATGCTGCCTCGGATTCCAATGTCATCATCGTGGGAGAAACCGGGACAGGAAAAGAATTGTTTGCACAGAGCATACACAATGCCAGTCCTCGTAAAAATGGACCCTTTGTCGCCATCAACTGTGCCGCTCTGCCGGAAAATCTGCTGGAAAGCGAGCTCTTTGGCTATGTGGAGGGCGCCTTTACCGGCAGTGTCAAAGGCGGTAAAATGGGACTTTTTGAACAGGCGCACGGCGGAACCCTGTTTCTGGATGAAATTGGTGAAATTTCCCTTTCCACCCAGACCAAGCTGCTGCGGGTTCTCCAGGAACGCGAGGTCAGAAGAATTGGTGATAACAAGGTCATCTCCATCAATGTCCGCATTATTTCCGCCACCAACAAAAGCATCAATCAGCTTGCCGGCAAAGAACTGTTCCGCCGTGATTTGATGTACCGCCTGGATGTCCTGAGAATTTTCCTTCCCCCTCTTCGCCAGAGAGACCGGGACGCGGAACTGCTGTTCCTGCATTTGATGCGGCAGCGGGGGCAGGAGTGCGGGATACCTGTTCCCGAAATCAATCTTTCGGCCTTATCCGCCCTTAATGATTATCCATTTAATGGAAATATAAGGGAACTGCGCAATATCGTAGAGCGCTCTCTGGTAATCTGCTCCGGAGATGCCATCACCAGAGATGATTTGCTAAGGGCACTATATCCCCGGGATTTAGAGGATACATCTCCGGTTCCTGTCTATACTGCATCTCAGACCTCCGGCGAAGAAAGCTCCATCATATGGGCACTTGGTGAATGCGGCGGCAATCAGACCAGGGCTGCCAGGCTACTGGGTATTAACCGTTCTACACTATGGAGAAAAATGCAGAAATATCATATAAAAATATAATTCAAATCATGCAATGGTGTTGCACATTTTGTTGTGATATCGTTGCATTTTTTGCTGTAATACTGTTGCAACCGCACTCCCCCTCACCCCCCGGTGTATTTCTCTCTATATCGACCTTTTTCTTATGTCTTTTATGAAGCTTTTATTATTTTTAGCCGATATCCATATACTTGGCATCATAATTGCTCTAAACAACTGCATCGGGCAATAAGAACACGCCATGCTCCGGCCCTGCCGGGGTGGTCAGTCTCCGGGGTATTGGCGCTCTATTCCAAAATCAAGAAGAAGGAGAGGTATTTTTTATGAAGATTTGCGCGACAATGAAAAAATTCCCAGGGGGCATGATGGTCATTCCACTATTGATTGGCTGTTTAGTCAACACATTCATCCCACAGGTACTGGAGATTGGAGGGTTTACAACCGGTCTTTTTAAAACAGGAACCTCTACGCTGGTAGGCCTGTTCATCCTGTGCAGCGGTGCAACCATTAATTTCAAACAGGCAGCCCTTCCCCTCTACAAGGGAGCAGTGCTGACTATTTTAAAATATGCCATCGGTGTATTGCTTGGCCTGGGCCTTAACAGGCTGTTCGGACCCATGGGAATTTTAGGTCTTACTCCATTGGCAGTTATCACAGCTGTCACGAACTCCAACGGTGCCATCTACACTGCCCTGGCAAAAGAATTTGGAGACAATACAGACGTAGGAGCCATTGCAATCCTGTCCTTAAACGACGGTCCATTTCTAACCATGATTGCACTGGGCACCACCGGCCTTGCGGAAATTCCAATTCTGTCTCTGGTAGCAGCTATAGTTCCTCTGATTATCGGTATGATTTTGGGCAATCTGGATGAAGACTTCAAGATGCTGTTATCCAACGGATTAGCTATGCTGCTTCCCTTTAACGGTTTTGTGCTGGGAGCCAATACAAGCCTGTTTACTATCGCAAAGGCCGGTGCCGGCGGTATTGTCCTTGGACTTATAACTGTTTTGTTTACGGGTGTGTTAACCTATTACCTGTACAGCCTGATTCGAAGAAAACCAGATCCGATGGGAATGGCCATTGGTACCACCGGAGGCAATGCTGTAGCTGTACCTGCATCCGTTGCCATGGCGGATCCTTCCCTGGAGCCGGTAGTGGGCGTGGCTACCGCGCAGGTGGCTGGCGCTGTTGTTATCACAGCCATTCTGACCCCTATTTTGACCGGATTCTTTGCCAGAAGGGCTGCTAAAAGGCAGCAGAAAAATTGATAAGCTTATTTGCATTGAAAAAAGGGAGGACTTTTATGGAACGTTATATCATTAAAGCAAACAAAATCATAGCGCGCGATCAGCTGGAAGTTATGGAAAACAGCGGACTTCTGATTGAAAATGGAAAAATACAAAAAATATACGATAATATCTCTCAGGTTGAAATACCAGAGCAAACAAACGTAATTGATTATGGCGATAAGGTAATCATCCCCGGTATGATTGACTGTCATAACCATCTGGCATTAGACGCCAGACTTGAAAATCACCTGGTTAAAATGGAGGACTGCGAGGCAGAGCAGACCATACGCGCCATTAAAACCATGAAGGACGACCTGGCAGCCGGTGTAACTACCTCCAGATGTCTGGGAGACAGATTCTATATTGATGTAACATGTAAAAAGGCGCAGAAGGAAGGACGGATCGCGGGACCGAAGCTGGTTGTCAGCGGCATCGGCATGCGCAGCAGCCACGGACACGGATATGTAGGAATGCCCCATTGCGGCGCGGAAGATTTCCGCAGGACCTCCAGGGAAAATATTGCCCGTGGTGTTGATTTTCTGAAAGTATTCATGACAAAGGTAATCAATGCAACCCCTTTCATCTATCACTTTTTGACCTTAGAGGAACTGAGGGCAGTGGTGGAAGAAGCAAAAAGCGTGAATATAACCACAGCCTGCCATTGTTCAGGAGGACAGGGATTAGACGACTGTCTGACTGCGGGCATTGACTGTCTGGAACATGTGTATTATATCACCCAGCCCCAGGTGGAGCGGGTTAAAAAAGAGGACCGCTGGGTGGTATATACTCCCAGCTACGCTCTGAATGACCAGCTGTTATTCAAGTTTTCGCCTCATGACAGGGAGGGGAGCCTTCGTGAAAAGGAAATTATCTGCAAATGCTTATCCGGCGCCATTGAGGGCGGACTTAAGTTTGGCATTGGCACTGACGGGCTGCATCAGGGCTTGGCGCAGGAAGCATGCTATATCTCTGGCCTGGGCGCTAAAAACCGGGATGTACTGGCCGGAATCACAATCAACGCGGCTCGGATCTGCGGGGCAGACAAAAGCACCGGCTCTATCGCGGAAGGAAAAGCAGCTGATTTTGCAGTCCTGGAAGGCAATCCGTTAGATGATATTGAAGCTTTAAAGAAGGTTACATCTGTTATCCAGGACGGAACCATTATCTTCTAAATTATTAGGGGAGCACTCTTTGCTGCTAAATCTCCCTTTCCATCTACAAAAAGGATGCCGCTGCAAACTGAGTTCGATTTGCAGCAGCGTCCTTTTATTCTGTGTCACCTCTATATCATGTTAAAGCCCGTGTTGCAATCAAAGCTTTAATCCTTCGTTATATAATTCATAAGGAAGGCTTCCTGACAAATCCACCACGTTCTTTGTTATGGGCTGCCCTGCCTTTACATCCTCCAGCAGTGTTGTACCATTTAACAGATAGAATGGAGCCGCATTTCCCGCATCCTTAAGTTCCCACAATTCCGGAACCAGGCCCTCAATGGAATGATGATGTCCCTGGACCTTAAGTACGGTTCCCTTGGGCATATCCTTCTGAGCCACACCGGTCATGACGGAAACCTGACGGCATTCAGAGTGGGTACCCAGTCCCAGGATGTCTCCTAACAGAATGGATATAGGCGTCTCCAGTCCCATATAATGATAGGGAAGATAGATACATGCATATTTACCATTACGGCTTACCACATGCCCTTTACTTGTAAGCAGTTCCCATACCGTTTCATTCTCGCATCTGATGATGATGAACTCGCCACCTGCAAAACTGGCCTCATCCGGCGCACGCAGATTGCAGAATACATCTACCACACCAGTTTTCTTAAGTATGCCGCCATCTTCCTCCGGAATAAAGATATCTGCCAGTTCGCTGATCTTTGCAACAGGATAATTCAGACGTCTGTCAGACGGCACCAGCCCGGTGACATTGGACACAAGATTCATCTCGCAAAGATCGGCGGAAATAACTGCCATATATTTTTCTAACAGCTTACGGCGTCCCTCCAATGTCCCGGGGCCTTCATAATGCCAAAACTCCTTCAGACCAGGAATATTCTCATGCGGTTTTTCAGGGCCTTCCATATAAGTGAATTCGTCAGTGTCCGGATCCCATACAAAATCATATTCGCTGGCTTTGCCCGCTGCTATGATCTCTAATCCCAATACTTTTCCCCAAGAGTAAAGATCCAGAAGGTTTCTTGGCTGATCTCCGTTAACCAGAGAGTATACGGTGCCGTGTTTCTCAGCAATATTATTTAAAATAGGACCGCACACGCTGTCAGTCTCCTTTGAAACCATGTATACATTGATTCCCTTCTTTAATGCGTCCGCGGATACCTCTGAGCTCACAGCCGTGTTTCCCGTACACTCAACCAATGCCGTAATATCGCTTTCCAGAACCAGCCGGTAGTCATTTACAATAAGAACCCCATGGCCTGGAGCGCTCTGGACCTGCTCTTTATTCCCGCATATAATAATATCCTCTTTCCTATATCCAAGTCCTGTGAGCACCTCCACACATTCGTCCGTATGCCGTGAAGATATCAGCCTCAGTTCCATTAACTCAACCTTTGGAATTTGTGCCAACAGCGTATAGCCATAGCCGCGGGTTGCACCTATAATTCCTACTTTTGACTTTTTTCCGCCGTTGTTCTTAAATAAACTTGTGTAATCCATATCGCGCATTTCCTTTCTGTTTTATATTTTTTCTTCCCACACTGCCTGAAACAGCCCTCTCTGCCGCATTCTGTCTGAATGTCAAGCTCAGTCCGTGATGCTTCAGGTAATGATGTGGGAATATTTACTACTACTAAACTATAATAGCAAATATCATGCCAAAAACAGATTGACGAAAATATAACAGAATTTTCGCGCAAAAAACCAGTGAAATAAGGATGCTGTCAAAGCATAAGAAACATGGTAATATGCTGATTCATTTAAACATCGTGACATGAATGCAACAAAAACAATCAACAATGCAACAGCGTTGCAACTGCTGCTAAATGCTCTATTTCTCAGATGCCTTATTATTCAGTCTTTTGGGGACATCTCCCCGCATCATTAGCCACCCCCACATTCTTAGTCACCACCACATCGCTCCCCAGCCCCAGCACATCTGCTGCTGCCACCTGTCCGTCTGTCCTTATCTCCAGGGGACAGTAGGCAAATGGCCTGACCTGATATACCGGACCACGCCATCCGCCAGACTCTCCGCCTCCAGGGATACGAAATCCACAAGGTCGTGGACCTGGAGAACATTACCGGCGGCAAAGATTCCCTCCACGCTGGTCTGGTAATGTTCATCCACCACGGCTCCCTGCTGCGCTCATCCAGCACTACGCCTGCTCCCAGAGATAACTCATTCTCCGGTATCAGGCCTACGGAGAGAATCAACGTATCACAGGCATACTCCTTTTCCGTCCCCGGAATAGGGCGCATGTTCCGGTCCACCTGTGACACCGCCACGGATTCCAGGGGCTCTATCATCAGTCGTACCTGGAGCAAATCCCTGACCATTTTCCGCTTATCGCACACAAGGGACAGTCCCAGCGGATCCTCTGTCAGCCCCAGCTTCGCAGACACAAAGGTCCCGGCCCCCCGCGCCGCCGGTCTGCCGCTGTTTCCAAAAGAAGGTCAATATCCCCGCATGAGCATCCGACAATGGTTCATATGTATTGGATGACTTGGATTCCTGCTTTTTTCTCAGATAAGATGTCAGCTTCTCAGCTATTTTTTCGCCCGGCATACAGCTCCCCCTGTCTCATCCCTGTCACTGCTTTGGGCAGAGAGCAAATAGTCGATAATGCGGATATCATGCTTATCCACTTCCCTGAATTCATATCCTGTATGGAATATCTTCTGCCCCTTTGCCGAGATACACGGTATTGTCCTGCCCTCAAAGACCGCGCTTCCAAAATAATCCGCCTCAAATTCATACCATCCGCCTTCCAGGTCCGCCTGCTTTGCAGTTCCATCCTCGTTGATTACAAATGGATGGATATCCACATAACTCAGCTCCGGGTGGCAGAGTTCAATCCGCACCGGGCGCCAGTCCGTGGTGATTTCATACCCATGGGAAACCAATGTGCGGAGCAATGCGTCTGTATACCGGGCATCAAAGTTAATATCCACGTCCCTGTGCTCCCTGGTCTGTTTCCCAAGCAGCACATCCACACCCCAGCCGCCGTCCAGCCAGTACCGTATGCCAGATGTCTCCATCAGGTCCAATACTTTCAATAAATCTGCCTTTGTTACTGTCTCCTTTTTTATCATAAAATCTCCGCCTTTCCCCATAAGCTGCTCATCTGATGCTTTCTGTCACTGCATCAAGTTTACCATATTTCTCCCCTCATATCTACCCGGTTCAGCAGCTGAAACGGAGGAGAAATGGAAACCGGGAGATCCCATCGGACCTCCCGGCATTCCAGATATCACGTCTCTTCCCGCAGTTTCTGAATCAGCTGTTCAAGCTGCGGTACCGGCTGCATACATTCATGCCCCACACAGAGGTAAAATAATTCTCCGGCCTCAGGCACCGGATAATCTCTTGTATAGGGTGCCAGACGCTCCATTTCCCGTACATTTTCCTCTGTTTTTACCACCACAGACAGCCCCTCTGACGTTTCGGCCAGGTTTGCGAGCTGAGCAATCAGCTTCCTGTGCCTTTCCGTGTCAGCGCCAGGCGACAGCGTACACACCAGTTCCTTAGTGGGATACAGTACATCCATCATGGTCAGAAGCCCATAGCTGTGCCCAGAAGGATATCCGTCCATGGCGCCTGCCAGGTAATAGAGCTGTTTCTCCAGCACCTTCTGCCATTTGACCTCGCCGGTAATTTGGGTCAGCCGGTGCAGTACCTGAGCTGCTACGGAATTCCCGGACGGCATGGCTCCGTCATATGTCTCCTTTGTCCTCACAATAAGCTGTTCCCCGTCCTCAGCATACAGATAAAATCCCCCGCGTTCCCGGTCAAAGAACTGTTCTGTCATTATCTCCGCCCAGGCAGCTGCCCGTTTCAGATAATCAACCTGGAATGTCACCCGGTACAGCTCCAGCAATGCAAGACTATAGCAGGCATAGTCATCCAGCTTTCCCTCACCTGCGGCATCTCCGTCACGGCAGCGCACCATCAGACGCCCGTTCTTCACAAGGCGGCTGTTTATAAATGCTTCTGCCCTGACAGCCATATCCACATACCGCTTTTCCCCCAGCACAGCTCCTGCCATTGCGCATGCACAAATCATCCATCCGTTCCAGGAAACCAGTATCTTGTCGTCCTTGTGAAGCCTGGCGCGGTCAAGCCGGTATTGATACAGTTTTTTGCAGTCCTCATTTTTTCTGCCGCCAAAGCTGTTACGGACGCCATGACAGACATTGCCGCCATGGTCATCACCGCCCCATGGTTCCTCACAAATCTCCTCGTAATTCTCATTTTCCAGCAGGTTGGGTATGCTCCTGCCTTCAAAATTACCATGCCTTGTAATTCCGTATTGCCGGCAAAAGTCCCTACCCGCTTTCTCTCCCAGTACCGCCCTTATCTCCTCCTGGGTAAACACATAGTATTTTCCTTCCACACCATCGCTGTCCGCGTCCTGTCCGCAGTAAAAGCCGCCCTGGGAATCCGTAAGCTCCCGCCTGACGTATTCCAGAACCTTTTCCGCCACACATCCATACATCTTCCGCCCGGTGCGTCCATAGGCTTTGATGTAAGCCATGACCAGCAGGCTGTTGTCGTAGAGCATTTTCTCAAAATGGGGCACCAGCCACTGTCCGTCCGTGGAATATCTGGAAAATCCGCCTCCAATGTGGTCAAAGATACCGCCCCTGTACATCTGCACCAGGGTTGTCTCCGCCATGGCCAATGCCTCCGGCCGCTTCTGCCTTGCGCCATACTCCATCAGGAATATCAGGCTGTGGGGCGTGGGAAACTTGGGCGCGCTTCCAAAACCGCCGTTTTTACGGTCAAAGCTGTCCGCAAACTGCCTGAAGGCCTGATGCACCGCCGCAAGCTCCGGCTCGGCCCATCTTCCTGTCTGTTCCTGGCTTCTTAAGTATTTCTCTATCTGCCCTGCCTGTTCCAGAAGTTTATCTTTTTTCGCCTTCCACTGATCCGCGGCCGCTGTCAGCAGTTCTTCCAGCCCCGGCCTTCCATAGCGGGCTCTGGGAGGAAAATAGGTACCGGAAAAAAACGGCCTGCAGTCCGGCGTCATTATGATAGTCAGCGGCCAGCCACCCTGTCCGTTCATGGCCTGGCACACTGACATGTATACAGAATCCACATCCGGCCGTTCCTCTCTGTCTACCTTAACACAGACATATTCCCTGTTCAGGATTTCCGCAATCACCTCATTTTCAAATGATTCCCGTTCCATCACATGGCACCAATGACATGTACATCATCCGGGACATGTCAGCTGTACCCAATAGATAGGAAAACAGGCTTATTTTCAAGCCTTGCTTTCTCAAATGCCTCCTCCCCCCACGGAAACCACTGCACCGGATTGTACGCATGCTGCAGCAGATAGGGCGATTTTTCATTGATTAACCTATTGGGTCTGTTGTTTTGATTGTCCACGATATCACCTCCCTGTTACTGAATATTTGCCCTACTATGTTCTCCATGGATACATAGAATTATACCCTCCTGCCGTCAGGCATCCATCTTTATATGCATAGAGCACGGATTGCGTTTATAATAGCGATAATTATCACCCCCACCTCCCAATAAAAAAACACAAAAAATAAGGGTCGTCTCCTTAACCGCCATATCAAAACCGTATTTTCCCGTTTTCTCCACAATCTGCTCCGCATACTGTTCCAGTTCATCCCACAATGTCATTTAGTTAACTTTTTGTAAAAGAAAGAATGTTTCTTTAAAATAGAGATCTGACGTTCCAAACGGATAGATTGAAGAGAAGGATATAGGGATTATTTATCAGAAGTAGTTTTGTAAATATTTTACCGCAAGGCAAACAAGCAGATTTACATCTGCTTCAAAAAAGGGTATTATAGATATTGATGAAACTGTTACTTATGCTGCTCGATATATAAAATATCGAGGTTTTCGGAAGTGTGCCG